>FWPV01000197.1_pt1 | contig 211904 bp, 200 predicted proteins | sample 2228371 | NCBI WGS metagenome assembly FWPV01 (sample SAMEA103939776, study PRJEB20133) | metagenome
TGGGCGGGAACCAGGTTGATGGTGCCGCCCAGCGTGTTCCCGTACCTGGCGGTGAAAGCGCCTTTTCCGATTTCAACCGCCTGCCAATTCTCGACGGCGAGTAGGCTCCAATCCACGAACTGGCCGCCCATGACCCCCGTCCCGTTCAAAGGGCGACCATCCAGTAGGATGAGAGAGCGCTTTTCCTCGAGACCTCGAATCCGCACTTGGCTGCTCTTGGGGGTGAGAACGGAGCGTCGTTGGATGTCGATTCCGGCGGCCTTGTCCAGAGCGTCGGGAACCGTTCCGGCGACGTGCTTCTGTTCGGTGGTGAGGTCCACAGTGCGAACATTCTGTTCCGGAGAGACCATGCTTTCAGCGACTACGGTCACCGGTTGCAACGTGTGGACGTCTTCCGCCGCCGCCAGGGAACGTGTCAGACAGGCCGTGATAAACAGCACAAAGATTTTCGTCCGGATTCCACCCATCGTTCGGCACCTCCTTTCGGAAACCGGCGCGGCGCACTCAAGGTGTTACGTTCCGCAACGCCGCGGCCCTTGACCAACAGGACACCAGGCTCACACGACCGCGGCTTCGTGCCGACGATGGGGTCTTCGTGACTTTGGGTTTCGATGGGGTGTGGTGGGGACTCCACACAGGCTGATACGGCCCAAGTGGCGTCCGTTTCTCAGGGGATTTTTGACCTTCGTTAACCTTTTTTGCTTAAGGTCTCCACTTCAGAACGCTACCAAGGTTTTGGATCTAAAACAGTCCGTTGCGGTGGGCTTCGAGCACGTCGTCCCAGGCGCGGATCGCACGGATCCTGATACCATCATGAAAGCTCAAAGACGATGCCGATTTCCACAACCAGAGAATGCCGCAGTTGTTCTTTTGGGAACTCTGGAAACGGTGCCGCTTGTCGCACGGCCTCCAAAGCCGCCTTGTCCAGAAGAGGCATTTTGGAACTCTCGGCCACCTCGAGCCCGTCGACCGAGCCGTCGGGGCGGATAGCGAAGCGCACCGTCACCCGTCCTTCCATGTGGCGGCGTCTCGCCGCGAAAGGATAGTGCTTGGACCGGTCGATTCTTCGACGAACCTGCGCCAGGAAGCTGCGGATGGCATCGTCGCGCGAAGTCAGATTCCCGGCCGCCCCAGGGGACTCCGGCGCGCCCGCCGCCGGTTGCACCGCGGTGGGTGGGTCGGCCGGGGGACGTTCCGGCGCGGAGGCGGCCGGTTCGGCTTTCGCAACCATGGGCTTTGGAGCGGGCTTCGGCTGAGGTCGCACCTCGGGGATGGTCACGGGTTTTACCGTTTCGGGTTCACGTACCGGCTCAGGCGGCTGAAGCGGCGGCTCGGGAAGATCCGGTTCGACCGGTTCCACGTCCGGCAATTCAAGGCGTCGCGGGACGGGGGGAGCCTTCATGGCGATGCCCTTGGGTGGCGGTTCGATCGAAGTGTTCCGTTCCGCCGGTGCCGCGAGTTCCAGGTCGATGATCTGAAGCGGTGGGCTTGGCGAGGGGTGAGGTCCCGCGACCAGGATCAGGACGTGCAGCGCTGCGGAAACAAGAATGAAAGTCCAGAGGAGACGATCCGGTGGTCCGCCGTCATCCACCTTCGCCAAAGCGACCTCCTGCGTGCGGCCGGCGGCTTCGATCACGGCCCCGGCCTCTCGGTGGCCAGACGCAGGCGTGATGCGCCGGCCGCCCTGATCACGTCCATGACTTGGACCACCCGGTCCAAAACCAGTGCCCGGTCGGCCTTGACGACGATCCCCGTCTCGGGAGCGGTCTCAAGCCGGTTTCTGAGGGCATCGAACAGTTCGTGGAGTGCGACGGAGCGGGAGCCCAGGAACACGGTGCCGTCGGCATCCACAACCACCGTGAGCTCCTTCTCTTCCGCGGCCGGCTGCGAAGTGGCCTGAGGAAGCTGCACCCGGATCCCGTCTTCCGCCATGAAGCTGGTGGTGAGCAGAAAGTAGATGAGTAGCAGGAAGACGATATCGATGAGAGCGATCAGCGGGGGCTGGACCCCGGTCCGCGCTCTCCGCTTTCGATGGACCAACATCGGGGATCACTCTCCCAGAGCCTTGGCAAGACTCTTTGAAAACCGGACCACACCATCATAAAGGCGCGCTTCGTACCGGTCCACTCGACTCGTGAGATAACTGTGGGCCACCATGACCGGCAGGGCCACCGAAAGCCCCAGGGCGGTCGTCAGCATGGCTTCCCAGATGCCTCCCGCAAGAACCGAAGCGTCCACCTTGCCTCCCAGCCGCTCAATGGCCATGAAGGCCTTGATCATGCCCATGACCGTCCCCAGAAGCCCCAAGATCGGGGCGATGTTGCCAATGGTGGCCAGAGCCTGAAGGTACCTGGAAAGCCGACGGACCTCCGCCTCGATTCCATGGAGGAGCACGGTCTCCACGATCTCCCAGTCTTTTCCTACCATTTCCAGTCCCTGGTGCAGAACCCGGCCCATGGGAGACCCGCTTTCCCGGGCGGCCCGGCGGGCACCCTCCCAGTCTTTGGCTCGAACGTACTCCGCAACGCGTTCCGCCACGTGTTGGCCTCGTCGCAGAAGGATCGAAAATCGGACCACTCTTTCGAGAAAAATCGCCAGGGCCAGCACCGAGCACAGCAGAATGGGGACGACCAAAAGGCCGCCTTTTGCCAAGAACGCGATCACGGAGCACCTCCGTTCTGCTCAGGGATCATGTCGGTTGTGCCGGATGCACTTGCGGTCGCAGGAAGCGCTTCGCGACCCTGAATGTCCGGAACGCCGTCGGCATCCAAGTCCCGCTGGACCACGGCCGAATCCTCAACCGGAGAGACCTGGATCCACGTGTCGACTCGACCGTCCCGGTTGCGGTCTTCCTCCATGCGAATCAGGCGCCCTCCTTTCCAGAAAGCCCGCCGGTCCGGGCGCCCGTCGCCGTTTGTGTCGCCTTCATAGGCGACCGGCTCTCCGGTCGCATCGTAGGTCCACATCGAGGAAAACGTTCCGCTTTCGGAGTCGACTTCCCGGACACTGTAAATCCGCCCTTCGGCATCGTAGGATTCTTCGCGAATATTGCGCCCTGAATCAGGGTCCCGAAAAATGCGCCGGCGAAGGACGTCTCCTGCGAAGCTCCGCCATTCGTCCGGGCGTCCGTCGGCGTCTTCGTCCACTTCGACGACGCACGTCCAAGGAGGATGAATGAACATGCGATGACTCTCGAAGACCCCGTCTCCCCGGTCATCGAGGAATTCCCGGACCCGCTTACCCGCCGCAAAAACCGCCGCCGCATCCACGACGCCGTCGAAGTTCCGATCCAGTTCGACCCGGCTCGTCTGCCCCGCTGTGTAAAAGTAAACGGCATCGGGCTTTCCATCTGCGTTTTGATCCGTCTCGAGCCGCGAAAGCTCACCGTCGTCGTAGAATTGCGACGTCTCAAAGCGGCCGTCGCCGTCGGCATCGACCTTCATGCGCCGGACCTTTCTGTCGTGCCCAAGAAACAGGACGCAATCCACCGTTCCGTCTCCATCGGTGTCCCGCCGAACCTCGTCGGCCCGGGCGATACCGCAGGCCCAAACGGACACCACGAAAACGGCCAGAAGGGAGCAGGCACGACGTCGCCTCCAAGTCGGCGCTCCAATTCGCTGAACACGCGCGGGGTTCACCCAAACAAAAAAGCCACTCAAGCCGAATCCTCCACAGCGGTTTCGGCCTTCGTGGCCTCTCTTTCCGGATCGTTCCGAAGCGGTTCCCGGTGCCTTCATGGCGCCCGACGGTCGATGTGTACCCGAAGATGTCCCTGCCTGTCAAGGCGCGATGAGGTTGTCCGAGAATAGGTTTCAGTCAGAAAACGGCAAGACTTTCGCGGTCCGGCCGGTGCCGGGGGGGACTTCCGCCCGGCGGTCTCGGTGGTGGGGCTTCCCGAGAGGTCGGCGGATTGTCCCAACGGTCAGGTCGCTCCCGCCAGCCGAGCGAATGAAAACGCGCCTAACCCGCGCCCTTGCGCGGGAACCGGCATGTCGGCGACCCTAATCGCGGCCAAACCCGCTCCACCAAAAGATCCGGATCGCTGTCTTTTCATTCACGGACAAGCTCCTAGAATTCGAACCTCAAATTGAACGTGTAACTGCGGCCGGGCGCCGGTACTTCATCGCCGGCCACGAGGTCACCCGCGGCCAGCAGCACTTCCCGCGTCAGGTGTTCATTGTAGTCCTCGTCGAACAGATTTTCGATCCCGACTTGAAGACGCAGGTGCCTACCGATCCGAACGCCACCGCGCAGATGAAACACGTTGAACGCGGCCGTTTCATCTTCCGGAAAGGTTTCGTCCACGTCGTTCTGTTCGGCTACGAAGCGTCCCCCGAATGCGCACCACCAGGGATGTTTCTCCCCGTGGTCGAAGCGCAGAGCCGCCCGTCCTTCGAAGGGTGGGATCTCCGGAAGATCAATGTCGTTCGACCTGTTTCTGCCCCGGGTGTAATAGAAACTCAAAGGGACGCTCCAGTGCTTCGCCGGTTTGATGATCAACGAAGCTTCGACGCCGTAGAGCCGCGCTTCGACATTTTGAAAGCCGCGCACCAAGTCCTGGGTGCCGTCTCCGTTCACGTCCATCCTGGCGAGTTCCGTCTGAAGGATGTAGTCGTCGAACCAGAAATGGAAAAGGGACAAGGAGAAGTCGAACCCGTTCCGCTGCCATTGCAGTCCGCAGTCGATTTCATACTTTTTTTCCGCATCCAATGATGGGTTGCCCAGAAGAAAACCTCCGGGAGCCGGTGAAAAAGCGAAATAGCGCTCCGTCACTCCGGCGGGACGCATGCTGAATCCGCCCCCGGCGTAGATAAGGATCTCGGGGAGGACTTGCCACTCCATCAAGACATTGGCTGCCCCCAGCACCTCCGTTTCGGTCACATCAGCGGCTTCCGGTCCGTAGAACCTGACGAAGTTTTCCCTGACCGTTCTTCCGCCCAGGCCGGGATCGTCCGCACCCTCCGCGTCGCTTTCGACGCGGTCGAGCCGCCCGCCCACCCGCAGGTGCAGGTTTTCAATCAAGTCCAGGTGGAATTCCGCGAAGGCACCCGCGTTCCATTGGCTGGCGTCCGGCCAGATATGATCCTTGAAGGTCTGCCCGGAAGCCACAAGGAAGCGCGTCCGCGTGGCGTCCCGCTGCAGGTAGAAGGTATCGACACCTGCAGCGAGGCTCACGTTGGGGGCCAAGGTGAACCATGTTTTGAGCGCGCCCGCATAGGTGTCCGACTCGGAAGGGGTTTCCGCCTCCAATGTGTGGCGGTTAGCCTTCTCGGCGTTGTTCATCAAATGGTCGATGGTCTGCCATCCAAATTCCGCCTCAAACCGCTCCAGCCCGCCGCCTTCGAAGTCGATCCGATATCCGGTGTTGGCGGTGAAATAATCCGTTTTCCGATTGTCCATGGGCAGGGATGGGAAATCGACATCCTCTTCGCGCACGTAGTTGAAACGGTTCCACCAGCGATGGTTCGCCTCGGGACGAAACCCCAAAGACACCGCCGAAGAATATTCACGCTGGTCCGCCGGGACGTCTTTCCCGTCGCCGGACTCGTAATCTTCGTAATCCAGAGCGGAGAACGACCCGCGGAAATCCAGCCACTCGTTTCCGCCCTCCAATCCGGTTTCCGCTGAAAGCCCACGGCGCACGCTGTCCGCGCCCACTTGCGCCCAGCCGCCCAGTTCCGGTTCGCCGGAAGCGCTGCGTTGATAGTCCGGATCCACGACGATGCGGCCGCCGGTGCCGAAGGGCCCCAGCGTCACCGAGGGAATCCCCTTGACCACCAGCACGTTCTGGACGGAGTGAGGCGCGATATAGGTGACGGGCGGGTCCATCCTGGACGGGCAGGCGCCGTAGAGCGGCAGAACACCGACCTGCGTGGAAACGCGTTCCCAGCCCAGGCCGCGAATGACCGGTTCGGTCGCACTGGCACCGCGCCTTACGGCATTGATGCCGGGCATTTCGGCGATGATTTCGCCGACGTTCACGTAGCGCCCCGACTCCAGATCCTGCCGGTCAACCGATAGAACTTCGACTTGGAGGGGCGTTTCCCGGACGACGATCTCCTCGAGGACTTCCACGCTCGATCTTTCCTCGGCCTGCTGCGCCGCGCAAGGTGAGATCGCAAGCAGGGAAAAGCAGAACGCCCAGCACCAGTCGATTTTCATGAGCCACCTCATAGGACAGGGTTGCAGCAGGCAGGTCATCGACCGTTTCCGTCTGGCAATCACCATGACATTCCGTGGTTACCTGAAACGATGAGGGAATGCAATCCCCGGATGACTCTCGAGGAGGTTCGACCTTGAATCCGGAGCACTTCTTTCGCCGGGGGGACGAGCCCGTGTCAAAGAGGCTTGGTGAATCGGTGGACGGTGTGCCCGGGGCGCGAACCGGGCGATCAAAGGCGCTGGAATCGGGGCGGGGGAAGCCGGAGGCGTCGGGCCTGTCAAGCAAAAGATTCGATACTTGGGAATCCAGGCCCTGTTGGACGATTTTCTTTCTTGACAGGGCTTTTGGGTCTGTATTACGAGAGTGTGAAAAATATCTTGAGGTTGGATGGATTCAATGATGTGCAACTGCGCGATCGAGTCCTTTTGGTGGTGGTGGCAGGCGATGACGTGAGCCTGTCCACAAGACTCCGTCGCGACAGGATCGGACCGAGAGCCGTGGGCGAGGTGAAGCTTTCCCCACGGCTCTTTTTTTGTGTGTCGGGGGGTTTAATCCCGGGTTCCGCAAACGACAGGAGGATGCCACATGGATCAGGTGAAGGTAAATCTGGAGGACCGCGAGATACCCAGGCAGTGGTACAACATCCAGGCGGATCTCCCCACGCCCATGAAACCGCCGCTTCATCCGGGAACGGGAAAGCCCATAGGCCCGCAGGATTTGGCGCCGGTTTTTCCCATGAACCTCATCGAACAGGAAGTGTCCACCGAACGGTGGATCGATATTCCCTCGGAAGTCCTGGAAAAGTATCTTCTGTGGCGCCCGACGCCCCTCTACCGGGCCCGGAACTTCGAAAAGCTTTTGGATGCCCCGGTACGCATCTATTACAAGAACGAAGGCGTGAGTCCGCCGGGGTCCCACAAACCCAACACTGCGGTGGCTCAAGCTTACTATAATAAGGTTTTCGGCATTGAAAGACTTTCCACGGAAACCGGCGCCGGCCAGTGGGGAAGCGCTCTCAGCATGGCCTGCCAGATGTTCGGCTTGAAGTGCCGGGTCTTCATGGTGCGGGTGAGTTTTGAACAAAAGCCCTACCGGCGGCTCATGATGTCCGCGTGGGGGGCGGAATGCCTTCCGAGCCCCAGCGACCGGACGGCGGCGGGGCGGAAAATCCTGGCCGAACATCCCGATTCGCCGGGAAGCCTCGGGATCGCCATCAGCGAAGCCATAGAAGATGCGGTGGGCGATGAAAAGGCGCGCTATTCGCTGGGCAGCGTGCTCAACCACGTGATCCTGCACCAGAGCATCATCGGCCTGGAAGCCCACAAGCAGCTGGAAAAGCTCGGCGAGTACCCCGACGTGGTCATGGGATGTGCGGGCGGCGGCAGCAATTTCGGCGGGATCGCCGTCCCCTTCGTCCGTGACAAAATTCACGGCAAAGAAGTTCGTATCGTGGCCGCCGAGCCCACCTCGTGTCCGACCCTCACCAAGGGGCCTTTCGCCTACGATTTCGGTGACACGGCCATGACCACCCCGCTGCTTCCGATGCATACCCTGGGCCACGATTTCCTGCCGCCGCCCATTCACGCCGGCGGACTCCGCTACCACGGCATGGCTCCCATCGTGAGTCACCTGGTGAAGGAGGGCCTCGTGGAAGCCCGCGCCTTCGACCAGATCGAAACGTTTTCCTCGGGTGTTCAGTGGGCTCGAAGCGAGGGTTTCATTCCCGCCCCCGAAACCAACCACGTCATCGCCGCCGTGGTGCAGGAAGCCAAGCGGGCCAAAGAAGAAGGCAAGGAAAGGGTGATTCTTTTCAACTGGAGCGGCCACGGCATCATCGACCTCGCGGCCTACGACGCCTTCCTTTCGAATCGGCTCACACCGTACGAACTGCCGGACGAAGAGATCCAGCGGGCCCTCAAGACCCTCGAAGGGCTTCCCAAGCCGTGAACACGTCTCATGTAGCCGGGCGGACTAGGCCGCCCGGCTCGGAAACCGCGGCCTTTTCACGAAAGCGGCCATTCCTCTTGCCGGCTGTCATGTCCCGCGGAACAAGAGGCTTTTTGAGGAGCGAATCATGCAGGATCGGTTGAAGATCCGGTGCCCCAGGCTGGGAGGTGAGGTATCGTTGGCCTACTGCGTCCGGGAGGGTGGCGATCTGCCCTGTTCCAGGATCATCGTCTGCTGGCAGGCTCGGCTTCCGGTGGAGCGGCTCCTTCGCGAGAGGCTTTCTCCGCAGCAGTGGGACCGCTGCTTCAACCGGCCTCCCAAGGACAAGGTCGTGAGCCTGGTGGAACTGGTCGAAGCGGCCAAGGACAGACTGCAAGCGGGTGAAGAATGATCGGGATCTTCCGGGGGTTGCTTCCCGGAGATCGGATGCGGTCCGGATCGGCCACGGCGTCGACCGGCACCCGCATCACTCAATTCAAACCGTTAAAGGAGGGAGACCCATGCATCGATTGGCCTTGCCCCGGTACCGTCGTTTCCTGCTTGGCGCAGCATCATGGCTCCTGTGTCTTTCCCTGCTCGGTGGCGGTTCGGTACTGGCCTATCACGTGCCGGCCCTGAACCTGGGGTTTACGAGCTTCTTGGACGGCGGGCCGCCCGCGGGTCCGGGATTCTACTTCACCCAGTACATTCAGTATTACCGGTCGGAAAAATTCACCGACGAAGACGGTGACGCTCTGCTGCCGTCCGCCGCCGATGAAAAGCTCGATGCGTGGATCAGCCTCACCCAGTTCATCTACCAGTCGAACCAAGCCGTCCTTTTCGGCGGCAAATGGGGCCTGGACGTCATCATCCCCTACGTGTCCCTGGACGTGGATCTCGACCTCCCCATCCCCCTGGAAGACAACGGGAGCGGTTTCGGGGACGTCCTGGTGGGTCCGTTCCTCCAATGGGACCCCGTCATGGGGAAGAAGGGGCCCGTTTTCATGCACCGGATCGAACTGCAGATGATCTTCCCCACCGGCAAGTACGACGACGACAAGGAGCTCAACCCCGGGAGCAACTTCTTCTCCTTCAATCCCTACTGGGCGGCCACCGTCTTTTTCACCCCCAAGTGGACGGCTTCCTGGCGGCTGCACTACCTGTGGAATGCGGAAAACCATGACCCGAACCGCGGCTTCGGTGACGCAGACGACACCCAGGCCGGGCAGGCGATTCATCTCAATTTCGCGAGCGCCTACGAAGTCCTGGAAAAGAGGCTGCGGCTGGGGATCAACGGTTACTACCTGAAGCAGATTTCGGACACTCAAGTGGATGGAGACGACCTTTCCGACAGCCGCGAAGAGGTCTTCGCCATCGGCCCCGGTGCCGTGTTTCACTTGAGCCCGCAGACGCACTTCTTCTTGAACACCTATTTTGAAACAGCGGCGGAAAACCGCCCGGAAGGCTACCGGCTGAATTTTCGATTCGTGCAACACTTTTAGCTTATCAAGCAGTCGCCGGGCTCTGGAGGGGCGAGCCTCCGCTGCGCGACCGAATTTCCATCCGAGGAGGCGGGTTTCAGGCCCGCCTTTTCCCCTCCCGCCGCTTTTCCCTCAGCCGCCCGACCGAATCCGGATCCCCACCTCTCCCGTAAAGTTTCCGGCGGTTTTTGCCGTATGGTTACGAGAAACCGGCCCCCACGCGGCGGGCGGTGTAGGCAAAGCCTTCGCGGCCGCCGGAACATCGACCGAACGGCGCGGGTCGGATTCCCACCGGATTCCGAGACGTCCGCCCGGTGAAAAGTTCACGCCTGGAGAAGAACGGGAGAGAAGATGGCTTTCTTCTGGGTAATCGCGGCCTTGGCGGCCCTGACCTTCGTGGGCGCCGTGGCCATCTACAACCGGCTGGTGAGAAACAGGAACCTCGTCGAGGAAGGCTGGAGCGGCATCGACGTGCAGCTCAAACGCCGGGCGGACCTGATCCCCAACCTCCTCGAGGCCGTCAAGGGGTACCTCCAGCACGAACGCGGTCTGCTCGAACGCGTCACGGAACTCCGAGCGAGGAGCCTCCAGGCGGGCAGTGTCGCAGAAAAGAGCGAGGCGGAAGGGATGCTCACCCGGGCTCTCGGGAACCTATTCGCTGTCGCCGAGAATTACCCGGACCTCAAGGCCGACCAGAACTTCCTCGATCTCCATCGCGCCCTGTCCGAAACGGAAGACCAAATTCAGCTCGCCCGCCGCTACTACAACGGGACCGTCCGGAACCTCAACATCATGGTGGAGTCCTTTCCGAGCAACGTGGTGGCCCGGACGTTCGGGTTTTCGCGCGCGGAGTTCTTCGAAATCGAAGACCCCGGGGACCGAGCCGTCCCCCGGGTGTCCTTCTGATCCGGCGGAACACGAACGCGAATGATCGGGCGGGGCCGGGGATCGGCGATGTCCGGGAGGATGAAAGGTGAAGCGTAGAAGCGTTACGGGGATTTCCGGGTTCCACTGGGTCGTGTTCTTTCTATCCGCCACCGCGGCTTTTGCTGCCGGAGGCGACACCGAAAGGATCTTGGATTTCGAAAGCGAGATCCAGATCCACGAAGACGCCGCCATTACGGTCACCGAAACCATAAAGGTTGTCTGTTCGGGACGTGAAATCAAGCGGGGGATCATCCGTGAGATTCCTACGAGCTATCGCGACCGGCTGGGCAACACCGTCCGGGTGACACTGGAGATCCTGGAAGTTCTCCGGGACGGCGAGCCGGAACCCTACCGGCGGGAGAAGGTTTCCAACGGCGTCAGGATTTTCATAGGCCGAAAGGACCGCTTCCTGAATCCAGGCGTCGTGACGTACACCGTGCGCTATCGTTCCAATCACCAGCTGGGGTTTTTCAAGGAATACGATGAACTTTACTGGAACGTCACTGGAAACGACTGGACCTTCCCCATCGACCATGCCCGGGCGGTGATTCACCTTCCGGACCGAGCCGGCTTGATCCAGCAATGGGCTTACACGGGGCCGCCCGGCTCGCAGGGCAACGATTTCACGTTCCATAAAGATCCCGCCGGAAGTCTCGTCTTCGAAACGACCCGCGCGTTCAGCCCGGGGGAAGGCTTCACCGTCGCGGTCGCCTGGCCCAAGGGCTTCGTCAGAGAGCCGAGCCGATTTCAAGAAGCCGCGCGCCTGTTCGGCGACAATATGGCGTTGCCGGCCTCCGCAGGCGGGCTCCTGATCGTCCTGGCCTATTATCTGGTCGTCTGGTTCCGGGTGGGAAGAGACCCCGAGGCAGGGGTGATCGTCCCTCTTTTCGAACCGCCTCGGGGGGTTTCGCCGGCCGCGGTTCGCTTCGTGTCCCGCAAGGGCTTCGACCATCGGACCTTCGCGGCCGCCGTGCTGAACCTGGCGGTGAAAGGCGTGCTGTCCATCGACGAGGATGAAGGCGATTATACGCTGTGCCGGAAGAACGCCGCCGTTGCCGACGGGTTGAGCCCCGGAGAAAAGAGACTGGTTTCGGTTCTCTTCAAGCAAGGACCCGTCCTGGACCTGGATCGTTCGAACCACCGCCGAGTGGGGAAGGCCCTCAAGGCGCTGAGGAACAGCCTGGCCCGAGAGTACGAAAAGACCTACATCCTCATGAATTCCAAGCACATGGTTCCGGGGCTCGTCCTGACCCTCATGACGCTCGGGGCCCTGGTCATTTACGCTGCGCAGCCCCCCTTGGCGCTCTTCATGTGCCTCTGGCTCAGCATCTGGACCCTTGGATGCGGGGCCCTGGCCGTCAGAGTGATCACCCAGTGGCGCGCGGTGCTTTCGGGTGCCGTCGCGAGCTGGGGAAACCGCGCGGGAGCCGTTGGAACGACCCTCTTCGCCCTGCCGTTTGTCGCCGGTGAAATCGCCGGCCTGGGAGCGTTCGCCGCAGCCACGTCTCCCGCAGCCGCCGGTCTCTTCCTGGTGCTTCTGGCGGTGAACGGCGTCTTTTACCAGCTGCTGAAGGCCCCCACCCTTCTCGGCCGGAAGATCCTCGACCAGATCGAAGGCTTTCGCCTCTACCTGTCCGTCGCCGAAAAGGACCGGCTGGGGATTCTTCACCCGCCCGAGAAGACCCCGCAGCTTTTCGAGAAGTATCTCCCGTACGCCCTTGCCCTGGACGTGGAACACGAATGGAGCGAACAGTTCGCCGATGTCCTGGCGAAAGCCGGGGAAGCCTCCGGAGGTTATTCCCCCGCATGGTATTCGGGACGTTCGTTCCACGGGGCCGGAGCGGCCGGTTTCGCCGCGGGTATCGGGAATTCGCTTTCCGGAGCCGTCGCATCCTCGGCTTCCGCGCCCGGGTCGTCATCGGGCTCGGGCGGGGGCGGCTCCTCCGGCGGTGGCGGCGGTGGCGGGGGCGGAAGCGGTTGGTGAGGGGGCGACTGTCTCAAAAAGGCTTTGGAAAAGGTGTCGTTGCTCGGACACCTGGAAATTCTTTGAAGGGGATCCCTGGCTTTTCTCACGGAGGTGGTTCCATGAGGGTAGGCAGACAATGGACGATCGGCAGGAGAATCGTTGCGCTGGCGGCGTTGCCTCTGATGGCGGTGTTCGGCTTTGCGGGGGTTCAGATGAGGGACAAGGTGCGGGACGTGGCCATCGAGGGGCGCATGGACGCCAATGTCCGGCTGATGGCCGAAACATCCCGGACCCTCACGGCGCTTCAGAAGGAGCGGGGGTTGTCGGCTCTCGAGCTTTCCGGGGCAGACGTGTTGGCACGGCTCGAAACCCAGCGCGGGGAAACTGACCGGGCCTTGGCCTCCCTTTCGGAACTCCTGGATGAGGCCACCATCGCCGAGGCAGCCAAGGGCGACCTGCGCGCGGCCCGGGAAGACCTCGGCCGGCTGAGAGACGAGGTGGACCGGGGGATGGCCGCCGGCGAAAGCTTCGAGGCTTATTCGCAGATCGTGGGAACCCTGCTCGACGTGGAAAAGGCGTGCTTCAATGCCAAGACCACCAAGGGTATTGGAAAGCGGCTGGTGACGATTTCCCTTCTGGATTTCGCAAAGGAAAACGCGGGCAGGCTCCGGGGATTCGGATCCTCGGTGCTGGCCCGAAAGAAGCCGCTCACCGACGGCGAGACAAGGGCGCTCATGGAATACCGCGGCGCCTTTCGCGCGAGCCTCGCCAGCCCCGCCATGGTCCTGTCGAAGAAGGGAGAGGACCAACTCGCACGCGTTCAGGCGCAACCGCACTGGAACGAAAGCGAACGGCTGTTTCTCGACATCCTTCATGGATCGGGGGACGGGATGTTCGAGGTGGATGCCCAGGCCTTCTTTCAGGTTCTGTCGCAGGTGATTCAGGATCTGGACACGGTCATCGCATCGGAGGCCGCCGATATCGTGCGGAGCGTTGAGACGATCCGCGCGACGTCGGTGCGGGCGCTGTGGATCTCTTCGGGGGCCCTCGTTGTGTTGCTTCTGGTCATGCTTGTGGTCTTCTTCGTGTCCAGAAGGAGCATCATCGGAACCCTGGCGCGCGCCGTCGCGACGTTTGAGCGTAACGCCGGGGACCTGCAGGCCTCCGCCATGGAGGTCGCGGTTTCGGGGACGAGACTTGCCGACGGCACCGCCCGCCAGGCCGCATCCCTGGAAGAGATCGCTTCCGCCATGGAAGAGATGACCTCCATGGTTCGACGGAACACGGAAAGCGTGAAACAGTTGGATGGTCTCGCCAAGCTGACGGCGGGGAGCATGAAAACGAGCCACAAGTCGCTGAAGCAGACCGCTCAAGCCATGTCGGGGGTTTCAACGACGGGCGCCGAAGCGACCAAGATCATCAAGACCATCGATGAAATCGCCTTCCAGACCAATCTCCTGGCGCTGAACGCCGCCGTGGAGGCCGCTCGAGCCGGAGAAGCCGGGGCGGGGTTCGCGGTGGTGGCCGAAGAAGTCCGAAGTCTCGCCATGCGCGCGGCCGACGCGTCCAGGAGCACTCAGAACATCATCGGGGAAATGATTCAGCAGGTGGAAAACGGCGGTAAACTCATCGGCGAAACCCTCACGTCCTTCATCAAGATGGGTGAAGACGCCAAGTCCGTGACGAACCTGGTGAAAGAAATCGCCGACGCCAGCGCCGAACAGCAGAAGGGGATCGAGCAGATCAATTCGGCCATCCAGGAGATGGACAGCGCGGTGCAGCAGAATGCGGCCAGTGCCGAAGAGACGGCGGCGGCTTCGGAGGAAATGAAGGCCCTTTCGGCCCAAATTCTCGACGAGGCCCGGGAGTTGGGAGCCCTGGTCGTGCGTTCGAAAAGGGAAGAGGCCTTGGGCGGGGTTCCGCTGCCTTCCAAGCGGGCGAAAGGCACCGGGGCTTCGGGATCACGGGCGAGAGCCGTCGATGACCGAACGGCTTCCCGGCCCGATGCATCCCCGACGTCGTCGGAAAGGGGTCCGCTTTTCGTCCGGAAGGAGGTGCCGGCGGGGGCGGCCCCGGATTTCGATGATTTCTGATCGTTGTCGCCGGCCGAGCCGCCCGTCCCTGCTCTTCAGGGCCGGGAGGTCGCGGCCACGATCCGCTTGAGGTCGATCCCGTGACGCTTCATGCGGTTCCACACGGTGACCCGGCTCACGCCGAGGATCCTTGCGGCTTCGCTTTGATTGCCGCCGGCCTGCTTGAGAGCGCGGATGAGCTGGGTTTTTTCTTCTCCGCCCGGCCGTAAGACGGCCACCGCTTCGGCCTGGGGCGGCACGCAAGTGGTCCCGGTGACGGAAGCCGGAAGATGTTCGGGCTGGATGAGCCCGGTTTCAGCGATGACGAAGGCGTATTCCAGCGTCCCTTTCAACTCCCGCACGTTACCCGGCCAGGTATGATTCATGAACCGCTGCATGGCTTCCGGGCTCAAACCCGTGATGGACTTTCCGCTCTTCTTTCGAAGCCTTCGAATAAAGGTATCCACCAGCAGCGGGATGTCCTCCATCCGCTCGCGAAGCGGCGGGAGATGGATGGGGATCACGTTGATGCGGAAGAAAAAGTCTTCACGGAATTTGCCTTCGGTGACCAGCCGATGAAGGTTCCAATTGGTGGCGGTGATGATGCGGACATCCACCGAAATCGGCCGGTGATCCCCCACCCGTTCAATCTGCTTGCTTTCCAGCACGCGCAGCAGTTTCACCTGGATGGACAGGGGCACGTCCCCGATCTCGTCCAGAAAGAGGTCTCCGCCGTCGGCCGCCTCGAACCGCCCTTCCCGGTGTGTGTAGGCGCCGGTGAAAGCGCCTTTGACGTGCCCGAACAGTTCGCTTTCCAAGAGAGATTCGTTGAGCGCCGCACAGTTGAGTTGAATGTAAGGGCCTTTGGAACGGCGCCCCAGTTCGTGGATGGCCCGCGCCACCAGTTCCTTTCCCGTTCCGCTTTCACCGTAGATGATGACCGGCGCATCGCTTTGAGCCGCCTTTTCGGTGATGTCGAAAACCCGCCGCATGGCCACGGATTCGCCGATCATCCCGTGGAATCCCTTGTCGGGCTCCAGAAGCCGGGACAACTGTTCGATCTGCTGGTCGCGCCGATCCAACTCGGAAATGTCCGTGATGGTTTCCACGGCGCCGATGACTCGGCCCGAGGCATCCTTGAGAATGGAGGCGTTTTTCACCGCATGGACGTAAGCGCCGTCCTTTCGCATGATCAGGCAACGCCGGTTTCGGAGATGGCCCTGGTCGAAAAGGGAGCACCACTTGCCCTTGCCCTTGGATCGAGCCATTTCGCAGGTGTCACAGCTGAAGAGAGCGCACGAGCGTCCCAGCAGTTCTTCCTGCGTGTATCCGGTGATGACTTCCAGGGCCCGGTTGGCGAGAAGGATGGTGCCGTCGGGAGCCACCACCACGAGACCGTCGTTCATGGTGTTCAGGATTTCGTTCCAGTAACGTTGCATGTCGTGGCGGTCCATGAGCCCACCCCAGTGAAGTGCGTCCATGTGAATCAAACTCCTGTTTAAATATCGCAACGTCCATCATGGAGCAAGGGGCGCCGGTGCGCCTCCTCTGGGATCCTTGGGCGGGGCGACCGCGCGGGCGGCGGGTTTCAAACCCGCCCCCTGGGTGTCTCGTCAGTAAACGAGCGTCGCGTTGGCGCTCAGGATTTCCTGGGTGAGCGATGCCGCCGCGGTCACGACGGCTCCGGGGATGAGTTCGGATTCTTCGATCCGGCGTTCCTTGATGCACGGGCCGCAAACGAGAATGCGGCCGCCTGTTTCGGTATAGTTTTTCACCAGTTCCTTGAGGGGCGGTAGGCCGGCTGCAAAGATATGTTCCAGGCAACCCGGGGTGGCGATGAAGACGGCGGGGCCTTGGAGCACCACCACCGCTTCCACGTCCATGACCTGGGCGGCGTTGGCGAGGACGAACGGAAGGCTTGCGCGCTCCGGGTCGTCGGCGCCGTGGGTGACGATGTAGACGATCTTTTCCTGTTCCGCCATGATGGATCTCCTTTTCGTTGCGCTCGGGAAAGAATGTTATGCTTTGCCAGATATCCCGCCCCCGGCGTCTTCAGGCGGCCTGAACCCGGCTATGGAGCAAGGTGGAAAGATCTTCCGCCGGCATGCCCGCTTTCCGCAGGTTCCCCAGGCAGATGGGGCACATGGCCACGATGGGGTCCCCGGTTTCCGCCAGTTGGGCCACCCGGCGGTCCAGGATTTCCCGGTTGAGCCTGGGGGAAACGGATTCCGCCGGCCCGCCGCAGCAATGAGTGAAGGCCCCGCTGTGTCTCGTGGCCGTACATTCCACTCCGAGTTTCTCGAGGACCTTGCGGGGCCTATCCGCCAGTTCCAGGTAGCGGCCGTAGAAGCATGGGTCATGCAACGTCACGCGAAGGCCGCTGAACGGGGCGTCCAGGTCGATCAGCTCGAAGTAGGTCCTGACTTCGAAAGATTCCCCCAGAAATCTGGGGTAGAGCACCTTGAGGGCATAGGTCGTGTGGGGATCCACCGTGATGAGGCGGCGGATGCCGGCGTTTTTGAGGTTTCGAGCCACCCACCGGCCGTGGCGGATGAAGTTTTCGATGTCCCCCAGGTCGTAAAGCAGGACCCCGCTGTAGCGGTCGATTTCGGGCGGGTAGGCGAACTCGACGCCGGCTTTGATCAGGATTCGAGCGATGTCGCGCAGAATCTTGTTGTAGCGTCGCTTTTCCGCCGAAGGCGTCAGGGCGGTCAATCCGAGACCGGCGATCCCTTTGGGTGCCCATCGCCCATATCGCAGGAGGCCGGCCCAGTGGGTGTCTTCCGTCCGTTCCAAGATGCCCGTCGTCCGTTCGATGTACGGGACGGACTGGTACATGAGCCCCGTGAAGAGCAGCGTGTCTCCTTCGCGCTTCAGGTCGAGCGGGCGCCACCAGGAGTTCAGGAGCGCGTGCGGTACGCCGAAAGGGTTTCGCGTCTTTCGGACGTTTGCGGCGATGAGGTCGATGATGGTCTGAGGGTCAAGCATGGGCGTTTCTCCTCCATCGGGCCACCACGTAGCGGCGAAGTCCCAAGATCACTTCTCCGGGGTCGGCTTCCCGGGGACAGGTCCGGGTGCAAAGGCCGCAGTGGAGACAGCGCCAGAGCTCTTTCGCGTTGTCCAGGATACGGTCGCCGGCTCCCAGCTGGGCGTACCGGATCATGCGGCGCGGGAAATGTTCATCGATGAGGGGGCAGACCGCGGCACACGTTCCACAGTTGAAACAGTCCAGCGTGGTGTCCACTCCCAGACGCTCCAGGTCCTCCAGAAAAGCCGGATCGACCAAGATCATGGCATCCTCCGTTATTCAGAGCTTTCAACCGGGTCTTCCGGAACGGTCCCGGTATCCCCGGCGGACGGTTTCAACCGGTAGCGAAAATAGGCACCGACCTTTTGGTCCTCCAGGACGTCGCCGTATTTCTTGAGCGTGGCGATGTGCCAGAGCACCGTGGCCGGGTCGATGCCGGCGGCATCGGCGATTTCCGGAACCGTCCTCGGTCCGTCCTCGAGTGCGTCCCGAATGGCGGTGATCGCCTTCTTTTGCGCTTTCATCCGTTCGGTTGCCGCTTCGATGGTGGATCGTCTCGAGGCGCGGAGCGCTTTGAGGGCTTCGTTGATCGAGCGGCGTTCCTGATCCTTTGGGGACATGGCGGGTTTCTCCAAGCCGCTCGGCGGTATGCGGCCGCCCACCGCCGGGCGCATGAGGTTGTCTTCAGACGGCCAAGTCCGAAACGATGGCGTCCACCATGGCTTCGTACTGAGCCAGCGTCCATCCCTGAAGCTGAACGGCGCCTTCCGGGCAGACCCCGACGCAGGCCCCGCAACCGAGACAGAAGGCCGGGTGGATCCGTGCCCGCCGAACCTGTTCTCCGGCCACGTCCATGGTGGCGAGTTCCAGCGCTCCGTCTCCGAGGCACGCCTCCACGCAGGTGCCGCAGCCCCGGCATTGGGCTGGATCCACCTCGGCGACGAAGGGGTCCAGGCTCACGCTTCCGCGGGCGAGAAGCGCCGAAGCTTTGGCTGCGGCCGCCGAAGCCGCGGCCGACGCTTCCCCCGTATCCATGGGGGCTTGGCAGGTGCCTGCCAGAAACAGCCCGGTTGTGGGGAGTTCCACCGGGCGGAGTTTGGGGTGGACTTCGAGCAGGAAGCGGTCCGTCCCCACGGGAAGTTTCATCTGCTCCACCAGATCGCCGATTCCATGGGGTTCCATCCCCACGGCGAGAACCACCAGATCCACCGGCACCTCGATCGTCTCACCGAAGGTGAGGGTGTCCGCCACCGAAATCTTCAGCGGGAACTCTCCGCCGCCTGGATTTGCTGCGACCACGGGCGGCCGATCCGGTTCGAAGCGGAAAAACACCACTCCGTTGCGGGAGGCTTCCGTGTAAAGCGCCTCCTGCCCCCGTCCATAGGTGCGAATGTCCCGATAGAAGTCGTACACACGGGTTTCGGGCCAGGTGGTGCGAATGCGGTTCGCCGCCTGCAGAAGCGCGGAACAACAGGTTCGGGAACAGTATTCGTTGAGAGGCCTCGAAGGGTCTTCGTCGTGGAGTCCCGGGATCTGGCGACTTCCCACGCAATGGACCATCGCCACGCTGCGGACGGGGCGGCCGGCGATTCTGAGGAGGCGCTCGTTCGATGGCGCCCGGGCCATCTGGGGAATCAGTTCCGGAAGCGTGGTGACTTCCGGATGGATCCCGTAGCCGAATTCGCCCTTTCGGGGCGCGTACGGGTCGAAGCCCGTGGCCAAAACCACCGCGCCGGTGGCAACCAGAAAGACTTCGGACGATGCAGGGGACGCTCCCGCGTAGACGCCCAGGAAGGGAAGATAGTCGCCGCGCTGAACGCCGGATGCCGCCGCATGGCGGGTAATGGACAGTGCTTCATCGTCTTCCGGCGGACCCTTCCGGACCCGAAGCGTGAATTGCCCCACACAACCGTCAAAGCCGACCACCCGCGCCGAAGTATGGAGGGTGACGGCGGGGTGTTCCAGGACGCCTCGAGCCAGTTCGGTGACCGCCTCCGCAGCCGACTCCCCCGCAGGTGCCAGTCGGTCGAGTCTTGCCGTTCGGCCGCCCAACAGGGACGATTTCTCGATCAGGACCACTTCGAACCCGTGCCGAGCCAGGTCGAGAGCCGCCTTCATCCCGGCGATCCCCCCTCCGATGACCGTCACGTGTCGGCGGGCCTCCACTCGAATGGGTTCGAGAGGTTCCAGAAGCCCGGCCTTGGCCGCCGCCGCGGCCACAAGCCGTGCCGCCTTTTCCGTGGCGGCCGGCCCGTGGTGAACCCAGCTCACCTGTTCGCGGATGTTGGCGTGCTCGTAACGATAAGGATTGCCCCCCGCCCGCCGGATGGTGTTTCGAAAGGTGCTTTCATGCAGACTCGGCGAACAGGACGCCACCACCACGCAATCGACGGTTCCGTTCCGCAGATCTTTCGCGATCAGATCCTGCCCCGGATCCGAACACATGAAGGCGTTTGTGCGGGCCACCGACACACCGGGAAGCTTCCGCGCCGACTCACAGACCGCCTCCACGTCCACATGATCCGAAATGTTGCCGCCGCAGCGGCAGATGTAGACGCCGACTCGGGAAGGCAGAGGCGCCCCGCCGCGGTTGTCTTGCGACTTGTTCATGGCTTCTCCCGTCAGGCCGCCGGCCGCGACCCAAGATTCCATCGTTTCAAATAAACGGACGCTTCCATGGCTGCAGCACCGGCTTCCGCGATGGTGTCCACAATATCCTTGGGACCGGTGGCGGATCCGGCGGCAAAAACACCTTCGACAGCGGTGAGCGTCGGCGCCGTCCGCGGCCGGACGGTGTGGACGAAGCCGTCCGGCCCAGAGGGGATGCCGGTCGCCGCTTCGGGCTTCCAGGCCGGGATCTTTCCCAGTGAAAGGACGACGAGGTCGTGCCGCGAGGTCACCACGCCGTCTCCGGATTGGTCCTCGTAGCGGACCAGGACGCTCCCCTCTTCGCCTTCGCTCACCCATCCCACCTTGGCCTTCACGAACTGGATGCCCATGGCCTGGGCGTTCTGAAAAAACTGCTCGTAGTTCTTTCCAAAGGCCCGGATGTCCATGTAGTAGACGGTGATGTCCGCAAGAGGGAGTGCGCCCGAAAGCAACATGGCCTGCTTGACGGCATACATGCAGCACACCCGGCTGCAGTACGGAACGCCCATGGTCTTGTCCCGGGAACCGGCGCACTGGACGAAAGCGATGGAATCGGGTTCCATGCCGTCGGAAGGCCGCAGCACGCGATTGTAGGGGCCGTGAGGGGCCAGCAGCCGCTCCATCTGCAGCGCGGTGATCACGTTCGGGACCTTCCCCGACCCGTAGAGAACCGCGTCTTCGACGGGCAGGGTTTCGAACCCCGTGGCCAGGATCGCGGCTCGAGCTTCGATGCTGAAATCTTGCGGCTGTTGAAAATAGTCGATGGCTTGAGTCGGGCACGCCTTTTCACAGCGCCCGCACAGGATGCAGTGCTCCACATCGATCCGCGCCACCTGCGGGATGGCGTTGGAAAAGGGAATGTGGACGGCTTTGCGGCCGGAAAAGCCGCCCTGGTCCGAATCGGGTACGAGCACGGGGCAGGCGTATTCGCACTGCCGGCAACCGATGCAGCGGCTTTCATCCACGTAGCGCGGATTCCGACGCACCAGCGCCTTCAAAGATCCGTCGCGCCCGCGGTCCAGCCGCAGGAGCTCGCAGCAGGTGAAAAGCGTGATGTTGGGATGGTGAGCGGCCGCCGCCATCTTGGGCGTGGTGATGCAGCTGGCACAGTCCAGTGTGGGAAAGACCTTGGAAAGCCGGATCATCTTTCCCCCGACGGTGGCGTCCCTTTCCAGAACGGCCACCGTGAAGTCCTGGTCCGCAAGATCGATGGCCGCCTGAAGGCCCGCGATGCCGCCGCCCAGAACGAGCGCGTCGTAGCGTGGTTTCGATTCTCGTGTCACGATTTCCCCCTGCGGACGATCCGTACCCGCTGGACCTGAGGTCCCGGCCGGTTTCGGATCCCTTCAGCCGGCTCGAGCCGGCAGGGCATCGCCGTCATGGGTTGCTTCACTGCCGGGAGGCCCTAGTTCGGCGATGACCTGGTTCATGGCGTTCACCTCGTTGATGAAGGCACGGGTGCAGACCGTGCATATGGCCGTGAGGCGCAGTCGGCGAATGTCGAGTTGACGTTTCTTCATGCCCTGCATCACGGCGTCGATCCGCCGTGCCAAGGCGTCGTAGGCCCCTTCGTAAGGGCATTCCACCCCGCAGGACATGACGATGATTCCCCAGATGCCCTTGTCGAAGCAGTCCAGATAGAATTTCTCAGGAAAGAGCACGGGGGCCCGGACTTTCAGAACATACGCATTGGCCGGGTAGCTCAGATGAGCCTGCCCCACGGCGTCGGCGCCCGGGTAGGCACAGCTTTCCGTAGCCAGGATCAGAATCTTGCCCTCTTGCCGTTGTTCCGCCATGGTCTTGCCTCGCCGGTCACTTCCTGCGCATAATAAAGATCCGGTCACAGCCGTCGGCCGACACGTGGCCGAGAAATTCATGGCCCACCTTCTTCGCCCAGGCCGGGATGTCGTTCTTGGTGCCGGAATCGTTGGAAAGAATTTCCAACACTTCCCCCACGCGAATCTTTCCGATCGCCTTCTTGGCTTCCAGAAGAGGGCCGGGGCAGGCACTGCCGCGGGCGTCCACGACGGTTGCAGGCTTTACGGTGCTGCAATCGATCTGAGCCATGACGCACTCCTTTTGATAGTGGATCTTTGTGTGTTAGGTGTAATAATTACATCGTTGTCCTGTAAAATGACGTGATGCGATGATTGTGTGCTGGCATGCGGAGAGCAATATGAATGCCATCCAGGAAACATGGGGACTCAAGGGCCGGCGGAACAAGGATTTGCGGGGTGGGCCCGTGGCTCTACCCGAACCGGAAGACCTGCTGGAAGCTTAACGGGTGTTGTTAAGCAATTAACGAATGTTAAGAAATCAGCGGCTTCGGTCGGCCGAAAGAAGGCGGGGCGATGCGCCGTCGTAACTGGCGGGAGGCGCGAGGAGTGGGGACGGCCAAGTATTCTCAAGCGTATCTGGCTGGAGACCCGGGGAAGGGGGAGGCGTCGCGGCCAACGGCCCGGGGGCGTTTCCGGGCGGCCGGACTGGCACGCCCCGTGCTTAAGATTCGCCTGTACGGACAGCCTGCGGTCAGGTAGGGTTCGTGGAAAGACTTCCAGACGGAAAGGAGGTGATCATCATGGCGAAGATGCTCTTTATCATTTCCAATGGGTTCGAGAAGGCGGGCCGTGCCACCCGGGCTTTTCAGTTTGCCAAGGTGGCGTGCGAAAAGGGAAACGAAGTGAAGGTTTTCCTCATTGACGACGCCATCCACTGGGCGCAGCTCGGAATGGCCGAAGGGGTGCGGGCCGCAACGGGCGAAGAAATGAAGCCGTTCCTCGACTTCGTGCTCGACAACGGCGGCAAGATGTACGCCTGCAAGGCCTGAGTGGACCACAGGTATTTATCCCCCGATGAAATGATTCCGGGGGTCGAAATCGAAGGCGCACCGTTTTTGGTCGACCTCATGGCCGACCACCAGACCTTTACCTTTTGATATCGGGGGGTCCTTGAGAACGCCGGACGATGGAAAAAAGAGAGGCTCGCATGTTTCGAAGAATCATCGTGGGGCTCAAGTTTTCGACGGCGGGAAAGAAAGCGTTCTCCGTCGCCGCCGGGCTCGCCAGAGTCCACCAAGCGAGACTTCTGGCGTTTCATGCGCTGGATTATCGACTCATGGCGCCCCAGACCTCCGATGAAACGATCCTTCGTACGACCCGCGAGGCCGAGCGACGATTTGAACTTGAGTTCAAGCCTCTCTTGAGCGGATACCGCCAGTACGCCTTCAATGCCTGGGAAGCCGACCCGTCCGTGGAGATATGCCTGCTGGCCCGGGAAACCGATGCGGACCTCATCGTGATCGGCTGCCACCAGCGCGAAGGCCGGCCTGGCGTCACAAGGCTCGGGCAGGTGGGGCTGTCGGTGCTTCAGGGAGCTCCGTGCATGGTGCTTCTGGTGCCCTGCCCCGATGAAACCGCTTCAGTTCCTGCCGCCTGAGTGCGGAAGTGTTCCACCCGGCGACTCGCAGACCCAAAAAGAGGGAAGGGATTCCGTTTTCCGGCATGCGTTTTGCTCTAGGTTCGTACCGCTCACCTTTTCGGAGAGCGCTCCTCCCTCCTCCCGGGACCCCGGCGTCCTTGGCACGCGCCGGGGTCTTCCTTTGTCCGAGAGCCGAGATCCTTTATGGGGTCGAGAGTTTCGGGCGTCTTCCGACCAGGGTGTGCCGCGGAAGGTCTTTTGGGGCATGCGCTGACGCGATCACGCGGAAAGGTCCACTTTCCACCGGTTCATGGGAAGTCCCACGCGAGCGAGGATCGCTTCCAGTTCCCCGGCGGTTAGGGGATCGAGGGTGCTTCCAGGATGTCGGACGGCCGGCGACGCGATGACCCCGCGCTTCCAGTAGACGTATTTTCGAAGCGCGAGCCCGATTTTGGGTTGAAATTCGTAACGGATGTAGGGCAGGCAGCGGTCGAAAATGCGGGCGGCCCCGGCGGTATCTCCATCGGCAAACCGGGTGTAGACGGCCATGAGAATTTCCGGATAGGCGAGCCCCGTCATGATGCCCGCCGCCCCCCGCCCCAGCTCCTCGAGAAAATAAAGGCCGCCCAGGCCTCCGAAAATTCGGACGTCTTCCCCCGCCAGAGCTTTTACCCTGGAGATCTTCGGTCCCACCGGCGGATCTTCCAGCTTGATGCCCTGAATTCCCGGCACTTCAAGGGCCAGTTTCGCGATGAGTCCGGGGGAAAGAACGATGTTGAAGGAATCGGGGTAATCGTGGAGCATCACCGGAAGGCGGATGGCGTCCGCCACCTGGCGGTAGAAGGAATACAGCACGCCGTCGTCCTGGACGCCGACCGGTGCCACAAACACCGCCGACGCTCCCAGCCGCTCCGCCTGACGGGCCTGTTCCACGGCCGGCCGGGTTCCGAGCGCTCGAACCCCCACCCAGACCGGGACGCGCCCGCTCGCCTGGTGGACCACCGTGCGGACCACCTGTTCCCGTTCGCCGTCCACAAGCTTGTGGGCTTCTCCCATGAACCCCAGGATGGCCATGCCGTGAACGCCGGCATCCAGCTGAAAATCCACCAGGCGCCTCAGGCTCGACTCGTCGACTTCCAGATCTTCCGTAAACGGGGTTGGAAGGATGGGGTAGACTCCGTGAGCCTCCAGCATGCGGGGCCTCCTTTCTCGACAGAGACGGCGTGACGGTCTTCAGCGTTGCTCCAGACCCGGCTTGTCTTCCAGGTCGGCGTACATCGCCTCGATGGCCTCACGATGACGTTCAAGGATCACCTTGCGCTTCAACTTGAGGGTCGGCGTCATTTCCCCTGACACCAGCTCGAATTCCCGGGGGAGCAGGGTGAACCGCCTTATTTTCTCGTGAGGCGCCAGGTCTTCGGTGAGAGACTCGATCCTGGCACGGTAGAATGCTTTGATTTCCGGGCGGCTTACCAGTTCTTCCCGCGACCTGACGACGATGCCGCGGCCTTCGGCGAAGGTTTCCAGGGCTTCGAAGGCCGGCACCACCAGGGCGGTGATGCACTTTTTCCCATCCCCCACCAGGGCCACCTGCTCGATGAACGGATCGGCCCCCAGCCGGGTTTCGATGGACTGGGGCGCGACGTATTTGCCTCCGGACGTCTTGATGAGGTCCTTGATTCGGTCGGTGATCAGGAGTTCGCCGTTGTCTTCGAACGTCCCGGCGTCCCCGGTGCGAAAGAACCCATCGGGGGTGAACGCCCGGGCGGTGGCTTCCGGATCCTTATGGTAGCCCTTCATGACGTTTCCGCCGCGGACGAGGATTTCTCCCGTCGCCTTGTCGATTTTTACGTCTACGCCGGGAAGGGGCTTTCCCACCGCGCCGAGCTTGAAGCCGTTGGCTTCGCGGCAGGTGACCGTGGCGGTGGTTTCGGTCAGCCCATAGCCGCAGGTAATGGAGACTCCGGCGGCGTGGAAGAAGGCATCGATTTCTCTTGGCAGAGGCGCTCCGGCACAGGGGAAAAACCGGGCTCGGCCCCCCAGCACGGCCCGGAGTTTGCTGAGAACCAGCCCGTCGGCCGCCTGGTATTGGATCCACAGTCCGGGCGGGATGAAGCGTTTGTCGCGCTTTCGAAGATGGTACGCGCGCCCCGTTTCCATGGCCCAGTGGAAGAGTCTCCGGCGGGCGGGCGGGGCTGTTTCCAGTTTCTGCAGCACGGCGGCATGGATCTTTTCGTAGAAACGGGGGACCGCGCACATGATGGTGGGCCGGACTTCTCGGATTGCTTCGGCGATCCGCCTGGGATCTTCCAGGTAGCTGTTCACCATGCCCCGGTAAAAGACGTAATAGGTCCAAAGCCGTTCGAACACGTGGCTCAAGGGGAGAAAACAAAGCGAGACGTCGCGGCCGCCGCACCGGGGCAGCCGCCGGTCGTGGGCCTGCAGCTGAAACAGGAGGTTCGACTGGGTGAGCACCACGCCCTTGGGGTTTCCGGTGGTGCCGGAGGTATAGATGACGGTCAGGAGGTCCTCGGGTCCCGCCCGCCGGCCCCGTTCCTCCAGGGTGCGCCCATGCTGCGCCTTTCGTCCTTCCCGGAGGAAGGCTTCGAAGGAGACGACGCGCGCCTCATCTTCCCCGCGCGGGAGGCGACCGTCGAAAACCGCGATCTTTCGAAGCGACGGGACGGAGGCCAGAAGAGGGCGGGCCTTTTCCAGCCGTTCCCAGCCGTCGACGAACAGGATTTCGGCTTCTGCATGGTTCAGGACGGTTTCGGCCTGCTTCCCGGTGGACGTGGCATAAACGGGGACCGAAACGACCCGGGCTGCCTGGCATCCCAGATCGGCGACGGACCATTCGGGCCGATTCTGCGACCAGATGCCGGCCATGCGCTGCTCGCCAACACCTTCCGAGATCAGCCCACCGGCGGCCGCCTTGACCCGTTCGCCAAAGGTTCGCCAGGACATGTCGCGCCAGGTTCCGTCTTCCCTGGCGCGAAGCGCCGTGCGATCGCCGTATTCAGCCACTCGCTTGAAAAAGACCTGCATGTAGTGCGTCGGGGTCACGGGGGCTCCTGTCTGCCATCGATTCGGCCGAAACGAAGCTTTTCCGGTGGAACAGGAAGTCCGGGCATCTGGAACAGCGCTGAGAACGTACTCGATTTCCTTCCAGGCGGCAAGAAGGGCGCCATCCCATGCTTTTCCCGAAAGGCGTTCCACACCCTGCCTTGAAGGAGCACAGGCAACGCACGTCCGGCCCTTTTCAGGAAGGTATCCGCTGAGATTCATGTCGAATCGATGGCTCGTCTCCGGTCTTTTCCTTTGGCGATGGCGAGGGCTTCTGATAATCTGGCGTTGAGATTCACCCGGTGCCTGTCCTCAGATTGGACCATGCCATCACAGGAGGGAAGACCATGGCTGCATCGTCCGGTGGAACCGAAAGAAAGAAGAGCCTCTTGAGACCTCGAAATGCCATCCTTCTGGTCTTGGTCATTCTTTTTGCCGCCTTTTACGTGATCACGCCGACCCGCTACTTTTTCAAGGAAAGCGGCGGCAAACTGAGCTTGAGGATCGGGAAATGCCCTTGGCTCGGCGGTTCTTACAGCAAGGCCTTGGAGCCGTTCGAGGTGGGGACGGCGGATTTCGGCCCGCTCCTCGATCAACGCTTCGAAACGGAAGCCGAAGCCGTGGTGGCGCTCCGTGAATTCTGCCTCCCCAGGATCCAGGAAAACGAAGAAAGAGCGGCGGCCCTGGAGAAGGAACTGAAGACGGCCTACGGGGCGCTCTTGGGATACCTGGGCGCCGCCCGGGGTCTTGGAGCCGAAGGGCTGGACGAAGACATCGCCGGAGTGAAGGCGTGGCTCGAGTTTTACCAAGGCCGTGAAAAACGGCGAGCGGAAGGCAAGCTTCCTTTCCTCTTGATCCCGACGGAAACCCCTACGACGACAGCGCCGGAAGCGGCTGAAGCGTCGGTTCCGGCAAAACCCGAGGCGCACGCCGCATCGACGACCGAAGGTGGACAGGCGGCTCAACCGGCGGGGCATGGCGAGCCTCACGCGGAAGCACACGGTGAAGCTTCGTCTCACGCTGGGAAATAGGGCGCGCGTGAGCGGCGGAGCCCTGGGCGGGCGGGCCGGATGGTCTGGCCGCGTCGCGGGATCCGCCGGGAATGCTTTGGGCGCCGCGTGGCCTGAACGTGGAACCTTCAGGAGTGCCGTTCGATGACCGCTGCCTGGTGGATCATGGTCGCCAGCGGAATTCTGGTGGGGATCGGAGCGTCCTTCACCGGACTGGGGGGTGGGTTCCTCATGATCCCGCTCCTCCTTTTCCTGGGCTTTTCCGCCCAGAAGGCCGTGGGCACCTCGTTCATGGCCATCCTGGTGATTTCCTTTTCGGCCCTTTTGGCGCACAACAAGCTGGCCAACGTGGACTACCGGGCCGGCCTGCTTCTGGGCGTGGGGGGCGTGGTGGGAGCCCAAGTGGGCGCTCGCCTGCTGGAACATGTCACGACGGCGCATTTCAAGAGGATTTTCGCCGTCATCCTGGCGGCCCTGGCGGTCTATATCTTTTTTAAGAAATGAAGGGTCCGGCCGGGCGCCGTCCAGTAAGAGGCTGTCTGAGAATACCCTTCACCCTTCTGGAGATGGAGTTCCCGTTTTTTTGGCGTAGAGGCGGTTCGCGAACGGCACTTAAGGAGCGACTCATGCCCTGTGGGAGCCGGCTTGCCGGCGATCAAGGTCAACGCGGCAGGGCCGGTTTTACGGGTCGCGGGCAAGGCCGCTCCTGCAGGAACAAGGAACTTCAGGGCCCGACTTTCATGGGCTTGTTTTGGGCAAGCTCCAAAGGAGAGTCTCGCATCAGAAAAAGGGGCGGAACCCCGATATCCGCCCCCTTTCCATTGTCCGGTTTACGTGCTGGACGAAAACCGAAGTCACGTCCCCATCTCCCAAGAGTTCAGGTACTTCTCCTGTTCCGGGGTGAGAGTGTCGATGGCGATGCCCATGGCCTGAAGCTTGAGCCGGGCGATCTCCCGGTCGATTTCTTCCGGGACGCCCATGACGCCCTTCGGGGTGTCCTTGCCGTTTTGGGCCATGTAGGCGGCACAGAGCGCCTGGTTGGCGAAACTCATGTCCATCACGCTGGAGGGATGCCCTTCCGCGGCCGCCAGGTTCACCAGCCGGCCTTCGGAAAGCACGTTGATGCGCCGGCCGTTGGGAAGCGTGTACTCTTCCACCTGGTCGCGGATCAAGCGCCGGTCCGTCGCCATCGCCTTCAGGGATTCGAGATCGATTTCGATGTCGAAGTGGCCGGAGTTGCAGAGGATGGCGCCGTCTTTCATCTTTTGGAAGTGTTCCTTTCGGAGCACATGCATGTCGCCGGTTACGGTGCAGAAGAAGTCTCCGATTTCAGCCGCTTCCTCCATGGGGGCCACCGTGTAGCCGTCCATGACCGCTTCCAGAGCCCGGAGCGGGTCCACTTCCGTCACGATCACGCGGGCTCCCAACCCTGCCGCGCGCATCGCCACACCGCGGCCGCACCACCCGTAACCGCTCACCACGAACGTGCATCCGGCGAGCAGGCGGTTGGTGGCCCGAACGATCCCGTCCACCGTGCTCTGGCCCGTCCCGTAGCGATTGTCGAAGAGGTGTTTCGTGTTGGCGTCGTTTACCGCGATGATGGGATAACCCAGCACGCCCTTTTCGGCCATACTCCTCAGGCGGATCACTCCGGTCGTGGTCTCCTCGGTGCCGCCGATGATATCGGAAAGCTGGTCCCGCCTTTCGCTGTGAAGGGTCGACACCAGGTCGGCGCCGTCATCCATGGTGATCCGTGGCTTGGCGTCCAGCACCTGGTGGATGTGCTGGAAGTACGTGTCCCGGTCTTCCCCCTTGATGGCGAACACCGGGATTTCATCGTGGGCCACAAGGGACGCCGCCACGTCGTCCTGCGTGGAGAGCGGATTGGAAGCGCATAACAGCACTTCGGCGCCCCCGGCCTTGAGCACCTGCATGAGACGTCCGGTTTCCGTGGTCACGTGGAGACAGGCGGCGAGCGTCACGCCCTGGAGCGGTCTTGCTTCGATGAAGCGCCTTTCGATGCTGTCCAGGACGGGCATGGCCTGGGCTGCCCACTCGATGCGCTGTCTTCCTTCGTTGGCGAGTTTCAGATCCTTCACGTCATGGTTCATGGCACGATCCTTTCTCTGGTTGCTTGCGATGGTGTTCGCCGATCGACCTGGTCGCGGTGTCGTGTCGTACGTCGGATACACGCACGTTTCCCGAGCTGCCGAAAGATGAAGGCCGCGGGGGCGCGCGCCCCCGCGGTCCGGTGTTATCGGAGCCGGCGGAAGATTTTCGGTTAGCGGACGACGGTTATCTTCTTGCGGGTGTCTTCCCGGGGGGATTCTTCCACTTCAGGCAGGCGGGGGTCGCTGATGCCGGCCAGTTCCGCGAGCGCCTCGGCCTGGTCCGTTTTTTCCCAGGTAAAATTCGGGTTGTTTCGCCCGAAATGGCCGTATGCGGCGGTTTCCTTGAATATGGGCCGGAGCAGTTTCAGCTTGGAAATCATTTGGGCGGGCCTGAGGTCGAAAGTCTGGCGAACAAACCGGGTGATTTGGCTGTCCTTGACCTTGCCGGTCCCGAAGGTGTCCACCATGACGCTCACAGGTTCGGCGACGCCGATGGCGTAGGCGAGCTGCACTTCGCACTTCTGTGCCAGACCGGCGGCCACGATGTTCTTGGCCACGTAGCGGGCCATGTAGGATGCGGTCCGGTCCACCTTGGACGGGTCCTTGCCGGAAAAGCAGCCGCCCCCATGGCGCCCCTGGCCGCCGTAGGTATCCACGATGATCTTCCGACCCGTGACGCCGCAATCACCCATGGGTCCGCCGATCACGAATCGACCGGTGGCGTTGATGAAGAACTTGGTCCGCTCATCCAGGTACCTTTCCGGGATGGCCTTCTTGATGACTTCTTCCATGATGCCGTCCCGGATCTTTTCGTAGGTCACCTCCGGGCTGTGCTGAGCGGCCACGACGACGGCGTCCACGCGCAAAGGCTTTCCGCCTTCATATTCGATGGTGACCTGGGACTTGCCGTCGGGGCGGAGGAAATCGAGCGTCCCGTTCTTTCGCGCTTCCGTCAGCTTCCGCGTGATCCGGTGGGCGTAATGGATGGGCATGGGCATCAGGGTCGGGGTTTCGTCGCAGGCGTAGCCGAACATGAGGCCCTGGTCGCCGGCGCCCTGTTCTTCGAACATGCCTTCTCCGGCCGTGACTCCCTGGCTGATGTCCGGCGACTGCTTGTCGATGCTCGTGATCACGGCACAGGTTTTCCAATCGAATCCCATGTCCGAATGCTCATAGCCGATGTCGCGAATGGTGTTGCGAACGATTTCCGGAATGTCCACCCAGCAGTCCGTTGTGATTTCGCCGGCCACCATGGCCATGCCGGTGGTCACCAGCGTTTCGCACGCCACCCGGCAGCCCTTGTCTTCCGCCATGATGGCGTCCAACACGGAATCCGATATCTTGTCGGCGACCTTGTCTGGGTGACCTTCCGTTACCGATTCGGATGTAAAAAGAAATTTCTCGTTGTTCATGGTCCTGATCCTTTCTGTTCTCGAAAAGTCAGAGAACGACTTGGAATCATGTTGTTATTGGATTCGGTTCTTTGCGCGCGGGGAGGGGATCAGTTGGAAACGAACGATGCGATGTCCACGTTACCGGTCTTTCGGCCCACGATGGCGTGGTAGCAAAGTTCCTCGCCGTTCAGGGAGAGCCGGTGGCAGTAACGGGTTTCCTTCAGGATCTCGAAGTTGTTGTTGATCATGCTCTCGAGCGCCTGCCGGTAACCCGAATCGTCGCTTTCGGACAGGAAGCGGTCCTTGATGTTGAAAGCCACCCAGGCTTCGTCCTGAAGCAGGTTGAAGGCGTTGAGGAACGCCTGGGTCGGGATGTCGTTGAAGCCGAGGGCCGCCACCGTCACCAGGGTGTTGAAGTTGTAGCTTTCCAGCCGCTTGCGGATGTTGTCTTCCAGGTCGGCCAGGTTTAACACGTAATATCGGTCATAGAGTCCGGGCCGATCCCTTTCGGTGGCCTCCTTGGCTTCCGGCAGAATGTCGACGCCGACCAAGAGTTCACAGCCCAAGTCCTTGATTTTTTCCCCCACCATTCCGTTTCCGGCGCCGAAGTCGAAGACGCGAAGATCTCCGTCTGGGTTGCCGGTTTCTTGGAGCGCATCACCGAGCAGTCCGCAGACCACGCTGGGCGAATCGCAGTTGAGTTCATCGTAGAAGATCTTTTCGTACAGACCGGGGATCTTGTAGAGCTGCCCGTAATCGTGGAGACGCAGCTTCAGCCGGCGGCCGTCCTTTTCCACATAGATCCATTCTTCGTTCTGGTCCACCTGGCTGTCGAGATCCGGGATGATGATTCGGCATTGATGTTTGCCCATGTCGTCCTCCTTTCGAGATCTTCGGCTGCCTGTGGCTGGGTGCCGCCACGTTGTGCCGGCGGGCAAAGCGTTTGACTACAAATGATTTCAACTCAAACGTTCAACGCCGACCATACCAGCCTCTGATCTTTTGTCAAGGGCTTTGCTCGTATTTTTTCACGCAGAAAGTTTCTGTAACGTAAACATTACGGAAGGGAAGGAATCGCCGGCGAAAGAAGTAACTTGCGGGCCATCGCCTGGGACGCGGCGGCAACGGCGGAGGGCGCTCCGCCGCGCCGCCGTTGCCCGCAGCGCGGGGAGGGAATCGGTTCGTTCCGCACATGGGACGCCGGGCCCTCTGCTCGGTCGCTCAATGGTTCGGCAGGGGCTCCAGGGACCGGCTCATCATGTAGAAGCTGTAATCGTCGTCGTCTTCCAGGTCCACGGTGACCGTCCTTCGGATCTGGAAACCGAACCTTTCGTAAAGCTTGATGGCCCCGGTCCGAAGGATCTTCACGTCCAGCTCCACCAGTCTCACGTTCTTTTGCGAAAGTTGCGCCAGGGCTTCTTCGATGAGCTGCGTGGCGATGCCCCGCTTGCGATAGGCGGGATCCACGGCGATTTTCAAGATGGTGGCCTTGCCCATGGATTCTGAATAGGTGGCGGCCAAGTAACCGGCGATTTCCCGGTTTTCTTCGAAAACGATGAAAAAATCCTCCAGGGCGTTTTCGAAGTAATTCGGCCCCCAGGGATGGGGGAAGGATAGGGCCTCGATTGCCACCACTCTGGGAATATCCCCGGCCGTAGCGCGGCGCACCATGACGGCCTCCTTGCGTTCGGGGTTTCCGGTTCGGGCGTCGTGTCCTCCTGTGATCTTACGGGGTCGGGGATCATTCGACAAGCGGCTCCGTGCGGCGGCGGATGGAACCGGTGGCGATCGCTTCATGGAAGGCGTCCGCAAGCCGTTGGCCTGCTTCGGCCGCCTTTTGCCACCGTGCCACCCGCTCCGCATCACGGCCCGCGAAGTGAAGAAAATCGTTCCGGTCCGGGATCTTCCGTCCGGGAAGTCTGTCGAGGAAATGCCTGGAGGGTGCGACGAGCAGCACGCGGTCCATGTGGCGCCGGTGAGGTTGCCTCCAGGTGAGAGACTTGTCGAACCAGCCGGGAACGATCCGATCCATGTAGTGGGGGAAGAGAACGATGGCGTCTTTTGGGGCCCCCAAGGGAAGGTCCAGGTGGTAGTCGATCACGCCGCCGTCCCGGTAGACCCCCGGAGGCGCCCCGGGGATTTCCCTGACTCCGAGCATCACCAGGGGGATTGAGCCCGAGGCGACCAGCGCTTTCCTGAGGTTGTTGCGATGCAGCGGGACCCGGATCGTGGGGAAGTCCCGAGGTTTTGCCGGAACCTGTTCCGTCCGGGGATCGGAAAAGACGGTTCGAGTGAAAAACAGACGAAGCAGCCTCCGGTCGGCGAGGTTGGCGGCGTAGGCGAGAAGGAGCCCCAAGGCCAGGGGGAATTTCCGGTCGCTTGCCAGGAACCCCCGGCTCCGGACCGCCAGGACGTTGAGGCGGCAGTAGGGGTGACTCAGAATCTCTCCGGCCGCCTCCGCCGGCAGAAAATAGTCCAGAATGCGGAGGGTTTCGCTGGAGACTTCGCCGGGCGAAGGCGGTCGCGGGTAGTATTGGCTCAGGTAAGCGTCGTAGAATTTCTTGAGGCTCACCAGAGGGCGATTTCGGCAAAGGGCGGCAAAACGCCAGGCGCCTATGGACGAACCGACGAGAAACAGGCTATGGGTTCTTTCACGAAAGAAATAGGAGAAAAGGTACCGGTCCAGGTGGTAGAGGACGAGCCATTTGGGTCCGCCGGCGGCGCCGGCCAGGCCATGGACGCGTTCCGGCCGAAGCCCTTCGTCGCGAATGATCTGGAGCGCTTCCTTGCCGGCGCGGAAAACGAGGGGAAAATCCATGGCGCACCTTTCTTTCCGGGTGAGTTGAACGCGGAAACGGTTTCAAGGGCTTTCGAGCCGCGGGCGGAGCGGGAAGTTGACCCCGGAACCCCCCGGGGCGTTCACTATAGCACGATGCCATGGCGTGCGGTACCGGTGGGAGGTCCGGCGATCGGGCCCACCCGACCCCGCGGGAGCGATGAAAGGACGGCGGGTCCGAGTGGCCGTCAAGGGCGCAAGCACCGGATTTCTTGGAACGGCAGGTGATCCATGAACCATGCGGCGCTTCAAACAGTCAGCCTGGCCCTGATTCTCGGGGTGGCTTCCTACGCGCTTTCCCTCCGGCTTCGGATCCCCGCGATCCTCTTTTACATCGGCTGCGGCCTGGCGGCGGGCCCGGCGGGCTTTCACATCCTTCGAGTGGATTCGCTCGGGACGGGGCTGGGAACGTTCGTGGAAATCGCGGTGGCGATCATTCTGTTCGAAGGCGGGCTTTCCCTTTCGTCGAGGAGTTTTCAGCTGGAGTCTTCTCCCATCAGCCGCATCCTGGCGTTTTCCATTCCGCTGACCGGTCTGGGCGCCACGATCCTGGGGCACGCCTTCCTGGATCTGCGGTGGGATCTGGCGGCCTTTTTCGGCGCGCTCATCGTGGTGACGGGCCCGACGGCCGTGGGATCCCTGCTGAAAAACGTGAACCTACGCAGGCGGGTGGAGGTGCTGCTTCACTGGGAGTCCATTTGGGGTGACGTGATCGGTGTCGTGATCAGCGCCCTGGCTCTGGAAATCATCCTGGTGGTGGCCGGCGAGTCGCTGGGGCACCTGGGGGGGATCCTGGCGTTGCGGGTGCTGGATGGGATCCTGATCGGGCTGGCCTCGGGATTCATCCTGGCGCGGGTGGTGTTTCCCTGGGCGGCGAAGTTGAAAGAACCCGGCTTCCCGGGAATTTTGGCCGTCGGCGGTGCGCTCGCCACCTTCGACGCCGCCAACCTCCTGGTGGAAGCTTCCGGGCCCCTGGCCGTCGCCGTTTCAGGCTTTTCCCTCAGTCACCTGAAAGCCGAGACGATCCACGAGATCCGGCGCTTCAAGGAGCAGCTGTCCAGCCTCTTCATCGGGACGCTTTTCGTGATGCTTTCCGCGGCCATCAACCCCCTTCAACTCGCTCACCGCTGGCCCATGATGCTTCTCGTGGCATTCCTCCTCGGTGCCCTGGTGCGGCCCGCCTCGGTGCTTCTGGCCCTGTGGCGTACGCCGGTCCCCTGGGGGGAACGACTCTACGTGGGCATCATCGGTCCGCGCGGGATCATCGCCTTGGCGGTCGCTTCCTACGCGGCCCTCCAGGTCCAAGGGCGCGACCAGGAAATGGCGATCCTTCTCAACCTGATCTTCGCCATCATTTTCCTTTCGGGAGCCGCGGCGACGTTTCTCTGTCGCCCCCTGGCCGCGCTGCTCAAGGTGGAAGTCCCGGAATCCGGAACGGGACTCCTGCTGGTAGGGGTGAACCCGCTGAGCAGCGCCCTGGCCTCGTTTGCGGGTCGGCACGTGCCCGTGGCCTTTGTGGACACCAGCCGCGACACCTGCGTGCTTGCAGAATCCATGGGGCACCAGACCGTTTGCGCCGATGTTCTCGACAGCGACGTCTATGAAGACGCCCGGGAGCAGGGCTTCAATCGTCTGTTGGCCGTTACGGCAAGCGATGCCATGAACCGGTTGGTGACCGAGGCCGCGGCGGTGCACCTGGGACCGGACAAGGTGTTCCGAGCCCGGGGGCGGTCCGAGGATGAAGCCGTGGCGACGGCGCCTCTTTCACCTACCGGACCGGCTTTTTCGCCCGACTTTTCGGTCCCCGAGGCGGTGGAAATGCTCGAACAGGGCCTGGCGCGCCTGGAGCTGCTCCCGGCCGAGGACGCCCTTGCAGGCCAGGCCGTTCCGCTGCTGGAAATCGTGGACGAGGGCCGCGGCGTCCGTATCCTCGGACCGGGAGACGTGCCCCGATCCCAATGCGTTTGCTTCGTGCCCGTGAAGTGAAGAAGGGATTCGAGGGTGCGGCAGTGATTCGATTTTCTAGAAGTAGGCGGCCCGCCGCTTCTTGCGCTGGCGACCCATGATGAGCCCGATGACCCACCCGCAAAGGAGCACCGCCGCTCCCGTGACGAACCACTTGATCTTCTGAGAAAAGCGCAGGTTCTCGTTTTCCAGGGCGAGTTTCTCCACCGTTTCTTCGGCGGATTCCAAGGCGGTCCGGGTTTCCTCGAACTGGGCCTTGAGGTTCAGGTACTCGGAAGCGCCCTCCTTCAACGTTTCGTATTCCGACCTCAGGCTTTCCAGGACTTGGGACGTTTCGGCAAGCTCCTGTGAAAGCTGCTTTTCCCGGGACGCCGCCGTACTCCAATGGTTTTCCAGGGTGGCGAGCTTTTCCTTGAGTTCCGCATTCTCCTGTTGCAACTTCTGGACAAGCGCTTCATAAGGGGCCCGTTTCATGAGAAATCGGCTCAAAACCCAGCCTTCATTGCCGGCCCCCGGGCCGGAAGAGACCTTGACGCGGGTCCAGCCCTCCCGTTCTTCCAGCACCTGGACGGCCTGCCCGGACTTGAGCATCGCCACGATCTTGTGGGACGTGCTGGGCCCGGTCCTGAGCGTCACCTCGAACACGTCGGTGACATACTCGCCCCAAGCCGGGGTCGCCAACAGAAAAAGCAGGAGCGCCAAGACCGAATGCCGCACGGGCTTCTCGAGATTCATGAGGCATGCTTTCTTTCGGGATTCGGGTGAGACTCGCACAGACGGACCCCCTGGAAGATTTTCCGGCCGCTCGGAGCGGCCCAGAGGCATGAAAAACGCGCTTGGAGATTGGAAGGCATTATAGAGACCGGGCGCGGTATGGGCAAGGCTCAACTGGGAGGGCTGTGCAGAATCGACGGGCCCGTTGCTGGGGGGGGGCGGCGGGCGGCCCCGTGACGGTGATCCGCATCAACCTGCGCAGCGGTGCGCCCGCTGATCCTTTTCTTTGGTGCAGCAATGGCGACAAAATTGTATCTGAAGCCTCTGGAAACTTCGGCGATCGTGATTAACTTCAGGTCGAACGCAATCTCATTTACAAATAAATCCAAGAAGATAAAGTGATGTTTCCGTGGGAGGTGAACGACATGGCGAAAGCGGTAGGCATCGACTTGGGAACGACCAATTCGGTGGTCGCCGTGTGGGAAAACGGCAAGGCGACGGTGATCTCCAACGCGGAAGGGTCCCGCACGACACCGTCGGTGGTGGCGTATACGGAAGACGGCCAGCGCCTTGTGGGTCAGGTGGCCCGGCGGCAGGCCATTTTGAACCCCCGCGCCACCGTCACTTCGGCCAAGCGCTTCATCGGCCGCAAGTGGGGTGAAGTGGACGAAGAATCCAAGATCGTATCCTACGAAGTGGTCCGGGGGCCGAACGATGCGGTGCGGTTCAACATTCGTGGGAAGGAAGTGGCTCCCGAGGAAGTTTCCGCGCAGGTGCTTCGAAAGCTCGTGGACGACGCGTCCCGCTACCTTGGGGAACGGGTTCGGGAAGCGGTGATCACGGTGCCGGCCTACTTCAACGACGCGCAGCGCCAGGCCACCAAAGACGCCGGAGAGATCGCGGGCCTCAAGGTCCTTCGGATCATCAACGAACCCACGGCGGCAGCCCTGGCGTACGGCCTGGAAAAAAAGAAGAACGAGACCATCCTGGTTTTCGACTTGGGCGGCGGTACGTTCGATGTTTCCATTCTCGACGTGGGAGACGGCGTTTGCGAAGTCCGAGCCACGGCCGGTGACACGCACCTCGGCGGCGACGATTTCGACAAGCGCGTGGTGGATTGGATCGCCGACGCATTCCGTAAGGACACGGGGATCGACCTTCGAAACGACCGCCAGGCGCTCCAGCGCCTTTATGAAGCCGCCGAAAAGGCCAAGTGCGAATTGTCGACCACGGCGGAAACCGAGATCAACCTGCCCTTCATCACGGCGGACGCCACGGGGCCCAAGCACTTGGTGATGAGGCTCTCGCGGGCCAAGTTCGAAGCGCTGACCCATGACCTGGTGGCGCGCTGCATGGGCCCGGTGAACCAGGCCCTCGCCGACGCGAAGCTCTCGGCCGCCGATATCGACGAAGTGATCCTGGTGGGGGGGTCAACGCGCATCCCGGCCGTCCAGGAACTGGTGAGGAAACTTACGGGCGGAAAGCAGCCCAACATGAGCGTGAACCCGGATGAAGTGGTGGCGGTTGGAGCCGCTATCCAGGCGGCCGTTCTGAAAGGCGAAGTGGAAGACGTGGTCCTGCTCGACGTGACGCCCCTTTCCCTGGGCGTGGAGACCCTCGGAGGCGTCATGACGAAGCTCATCGAACGGAACACGACCATTCCGTGCCGCCGCGAAGAAATCTTTTCCACGGCGGAAGACAACCAGACGGCCGTGGACATCGTGGTGCTCCAGGGGGAACGCGAAATGGCCGCCGACAACCGGGTGCTGGGCCGCTTCCGGCTGGAAGGAATCCGGCCGGCTCCTCGAGGGCTCCCGCAGATCAAGGTGACCTTCGACATCGACGCCAACGGGATTCTGAACGTCACGGCGCGCGACATGGAGACCGGCAAAGAACAGCAGGTGACCATTTCCGAGTCCACCAATCTGGAAAAGAGCGAAGTGGAACGGATGGTCCGGGACGCTCAGGCTCATGCCGCCGAGGACAAGCGCCGGCGTGAAACGGTGGAGGCACGGAACCAGGCGGATACGCTCGCGTACCAGTTGGAGCGGACCTTGAAGGATCTGGGTGACAAGGTTCCGGTCCACGAGAGGTCCCGCTGTGAAGGGCTGGTTGAGGAGGCCCGCGGGGCCGTGGCCGATCCTGAAACGACCAGGGAACGGTTCGCGCAGCTTTCGAGCGATCTCCAGCAGGCGCTCCAGATGGTGGCCGCGGCGGCTTATCGACAAGCCGGAGAAGCGGGTGCCGGGGGCGCCGAGCGAGAGCGGCAGCGGCCGGAAAGCGGCGGCGAAGACGTGATCGACGCCGAATACACCGAACGGTAAAGGTCGAACTTGCCCATCCGGCGTCGTTGTGGTCATGATGGGAGCGGAATCGTCTTGTCTGGGACCGATCGGTTGCAGGTGTCGCCGTCTCAGCCTGGAGGGAGTGGAAGCCGATGGCGGTTAAGTTTCGAGACTATTACGAGGTCCTGGGGGTGCCGCGGGACGCGTCCCAGCAGGACATCCAGCGTGCTTACCGGAAACTGGCCCGGAAGTACCATCCGGATGTCAACAAGGAACCAGGAGCCGAAGAGAAGTTCAAGGAAGTCAGCGAAGCCTACGAAGTTCTGAAGGACCCGGAAAAGCGGCGGAAGTACGACCAGCTTGGCGCTCACTGGAAGGAAGGCCAAGAATTCCGGCCGCCTCCGGGCTGGGACGTGCATTTCGATTTCGGTGGTCCGGGGGGTGAGAGCCAGTTCTTCTGGTCTGAGTCCGGCGGCGATTTCAGCGACTTTTTTGAAATGCTTTTCGGTTCGCGTGGATTCCGCCGGGCACGAGGGGCTGCGGGGCGAACCGGGCCGGGGGCCGGGGCGTGGAGTCGGCCCGGAGCCGATCAGGAGGCGGTTTTGAGCGTGAGTCTCGAAGAAGCATTCCGGGGAACCACGAAGGCCATCACCCTTCAGGTTCCCCGGGCCACGCCCGACGGACGCGTCGTCACCGACACCCGAACGCTGCAAGTGAAGGTGCCGCCGGGAATCCTTCCGGGACAAAGGATCCGCCTCGCCGGTCAGGGTTCGGAAGGCCTCGGCGGCGGAAAACGCGGAGACCTGTACCTGAAAATCCAGGTGGAACCGCACCCCGTCTACCGCATCGAAGGCCGGGACTTGGCCATGGATCTTCCGGTCAGCCCCTGGGAGGCGGCGCTGGGGACGGAAATGCACCTTCAGACCCTTTCGGGTCCCGTGACCCTCAAGATCCCAGCCGGAACACAGAGCGGGCAGAAGCTTCGGCTTCGCGGCAAAGGCATGCCGAATCCCAAAGGCACGCCGGGGGACCTCTATGCGGTGGTCAAGATCGCGGTCCCCAGGCGGCTGAGCAAAAAGGAACGGGAACTGTTCGAATCGTTGCGCGAGGCCTCATCCTTCAACCCGCGAAACGGAACGATCTGAATCGTAAAATCATTGGGGGAAATCCCGATGTCAGGACAACGTACGTTCATGATCCGGTTGAGGCGGACGTCCCGGTTGGAAACTCACCTTGACGTTTACGACGTGGCCGCTGAGACGGGGGTTCATCCCGAGTTCATCCGCCGCCTGGTTCGACTGGGCCTTCTGGATCCCGTGGAGGCACTGGAGGACGAAACGCTTCTTTTCGAAGTCTCCGCCGTAACTCTCGTCAGGAAAATCCTCCGGCTCAGGCGTGACCTGGGCCTGAACTATGCCGGGATCGGGGTGGTGCTGGAACTGATGGAGCGGATCGAAGTCCTCGAAGCCAGGATCCGGGAACTCGAAAGGGATTTTTTCAAATAGAAGAGGCTTTCCAGGAAGCAGGCACTGCGCTGCCCCCCCGGCTGCGAGGTCTTGGGTTCCCCTGGACGAAGGGAGGCCCGGGGATCTTCACGGGGACTCGAGAGCCATCGTTCCAATGGGACTTTGAAACCGGCCGACAGCCATCCGCAAAATGGAGGGAACCTTTCGCATGGATCTGAATAAGTTCACGGTCAAATCGCAGGAAGCGCTTCAGGCGGCCCAGACCAAGGCCGTTCGTTTCGGGCACCAGGAAGTGGACGGCGAACACCTGCTGCTGGCACTGCTCGAGCAAAGCGACGGACTCATTCCCCGGTTGCTCCGGCGGATGGAAATCCCGGTGGAGTCGGTGACCGAACGGATCGTCCAGGAACTGGACAAGAAACCCCGGGTGAGCGGGCCCGGGGCGGAACCCGGAAAGGTCTATGTCACGCAGCGGCTCAACCGGCTTCTGGTGAAAGCCCAGGAAGAGGCGGGGCGCCTCAAGGACGAGTACGTCTCCGTCGAACACCTGCTGCTCGCCTTCGTGGACGAAGGCGGTTCCACGCCGGCGGGACGGGTGCTCCAGGAATTCAACATCGGTCGCGACCTGATCCTGCGCACCCTCACCAACGTCCGCGGCCACCAGCGGGTGACCTCCGCCACCCCGGAAACCACCTACGAAGCGCTCCAAAAATACGGGCGGGACCTGGTTCGGGAAGCCCGAACCGGGAGACTGGACCCGGTCATCGGGCGGGATTCGGAAATCCGTCGGGTGATCCGCATCCTCAGCCGCAAAACCAAGAACAACCCGGTGCTCATCGGTGAGCCGGGAGTGGGAAAGACCGCCATCGTGGAAGGGCTCGCCCACCGGATCGTCCGCGGAGACGTCCCGGAAGGCCTCAAGGACAAGACCATCTTCGCTCTCGACATGGGGGCCTTGGTCGCGGGCGCCAAGTACCGCGGCGAATTCGAAGAACGGCTCAAAGCGGTTCTCCAGGAAATCAAGGAATCGGAAGGCGGGATCCTCCTTTTCATCGATGAGCTCCACACCATCATCGGGGCCGGAAAGGCGGAAGGGGCCATCGACGCGGGAAACATGCTGAAACCCATGCTCGCCCGCGGGGAACTCCACTGCATCGGCGCCACGACCCTGGACGAATACCGTAAGCACATCGAAAAGGACGCGGCCCTGGAACGGCGCTTTCAGCCCGTGCTGGTGGATCAGCCCACGGTGGAAGACACCATCTCGATCCTTCGCGGTCTTCGCGAACGGTTCGAGGTGCATCACGGCGTGCGCATCCAAGACAGCGCTTTGGTGGCCGCGGCCGTCCTTTCCAGCCGCTACATCACGGACCGGTTTCTTCCCGACAAGGCCATCGACTTGGTGGACGAAGCCTGCGCCATGATCCGCACCGAAATCGATTCCATGCCCGCGGAACTGGACGAAGTGACCCGCCGCATCATGCAGCTCGAAATCGAAGAAGCAGCCTTGAACAAGGAACGCGACAAGGCCAGCCGGGAACGGCTGGAGGCGCTCCGCAAGGAGCTGGCGGCCCTTCGCGAAAGGGGCGGTGCCATGAAAGCCCAGTGGGAAGGGGAAAAGGAAGCCATCAAGAAGGTGCAGGCACTCCGGGAATCCATCGAAAAGGTGCGCCACGAAATGGAGGTGGCCGAGCGCCAGTACGACCTGAACCGGGTTGCCGAACTGAAGTACGGCAAGTTGGCTGACCTGGAACGCCAGTTGAAGCGGGAGGAAGAGCGTCTTTCCAGCGAACAGGGGGGAACGCGGCTGCTCCGCGAAGAAGTGACCGAAGAAGAAATCGCCGAAATCGTATCCCGCTGGACCGGCATCCCCGTGGCGAAGCTGGTGGAAGGGGAACGGGAAAAACTGCTCCGGCTCGATGAAATCCTTCACCGGCGCGTGGTGGGCCAGGATGAAGCCGTCCAATTGGTGGCCGATGCGGTGCTTCGCGCGCGCTCGGGCATCAAGGATCCCCGCCGGCCCATCGGCTCCTTCATCTTCCTCGGCCCCACCGGGGTCGGAAAGACCGAGTTGGCGAAAACCCTGGCGGAAGCGCTCTTCGATTCGGAGGACAACATCGTCCGGATCGACATGAGCGAATACATGGAAAAACACACGGTTTCGAGGCTCATCGGAGCCCCTCCGGGCTACGTGGGCTACGAGGAAGGCGGGCAGCTCACCGAAGCCGTGCGCCGGAAACCCTACAGCGTGATCCTTTTTGACGAAATCGAAAAGGCGCACCACGACGTTTTCAACGTGCTTCTCCAGATCCTGGACGACGGGCGGCTGACCGACGCCCAAGGCCGCACCGTGGACTTCAAGAACACGGTGATCATCATGACGAGCAACATCGGCTCAGAGTACCTGCTGGAAGGCGTGACGGATCGCGGTGAAATCAAGGAGGAGGCTCGGGACCGGGTGATGGGCGCCCTCAGGCGCCACTTCCGGCCCGAGTTCCTCAACCGGGTGGACGATATCGTGCTCTTCAAGCCCCTCACCCGCGAAGAAGTCAAGCAGATCGTGGGGCTGCTCACCGCCGACCTGGAGCGGCGCCTCAAGGACCGGCGGATCCGTCTCGAAATCGGCGATGCTGCGAAAGAATTCATCGCGGCGGCCGGCTACGACCCGGTCTACGGCGCCCGGCCCCTCAAGCGCTACCTCCAGCACCAACTGGAGACCCGGATCGGCCGAGCCCTCATCGCCGGCGATATCCACGACGGTGCGACCATCCGGGTGGAGCTCCAGGGCGACCGGCTCACGGTCGTGCACGTCAATCCTCAAAACGGGGGAGAAGCGGCCGAGGCGGCGGTGCAGTGATGCCGGGCGCGTGGCGCCCGCGAAAGCCGGCGCCACGCGCCCGGCTGCTGCGCTGGGCGGCCGCACCGGCGCCGTTTGACACCCTCTCCAAACGCCGGCTCGGGATGCCGGACCGGGTGATCGGCGTGGAACAGCGGGTGGAGAAACGCAGTGTCATGTGGGAGCGAGCCTGCCCCCAACCGTGAGAATGCCTCAAGCAGGCTGTTCGACAATGAAAACCTAGTGCTCCGGATCCCTTGGTGGAACGGCCTTGCCCGCGATAAGGCCGCCGGCACGCCGGTTCCTGCAAATGGGCCCGAATCAGGGGCGTTTTCATCAATTGTCTTGCCGTTTTCCGGCTGAAACCGATTCTCGGACGGCCTCCTAGGCTTCCGGTTCGGGCAGAGCGATCCGATGGTCGGTGCTGAACTGGTAGTCGCGAAAAACGTGTTCGGCGGTGAGCAGCTGGTAGCTCCCGTCGGCGAGCCGGCGGGTGGTGTCCTTCAGCCGATAGGTGGTGTGGCCGCAGGTCCAGCACTGGAATTTTCGCATGTGAGTGCACAGGCAGATTTTCTCCAGGCTGCGGGCGCCGTCGATGCCGCCGTTTTCGATCGCTCCGTGATAGGCTTCCAGATAGGCGCAGCGACCGCTTCCGTCCAGGAGGTATCCGTAAGCCTCGCAATGGGGGCGTGTCTTGGATCCGACGGCCGGACAATGTTTCAGCATGCGCATGGGGTACCCGGTGGGAGACAACAGGTTCACCTCGATGTCCTCCTCCCCGGCCCTGAAATATTCCTGCTTCACGTCGTCCGGCAGGCCGCATTCGAGGGTGACGGTAAAGCGGGTCGCCACCTGCACCGCCGCGGCGCCCATCTCCAGGTATTCCACGGCATCGGTTCCGGTGAAAATCCCTCCCGCGGGTATGACCGGGATGGCAAGCCCTTCGCTGCGCAGGAACTGCAACACTTCGGCGACGATGGTCTTCAGGTCGTGCTCGCGCCAGTCAGGACCGAAACCCAGGTGGCCGCCGGCCAGCGGCCCTTCCACCACGATGTAGTCGGGATGGCGCTTGAGGCGCGCGGAGCGCTTGAGGAACAGGTTGAGCGCTCGGACCGATGAAACGATGATGCCCAACTTGGCGTCCCGGAAGCGGGGATGGTCGGCGATCAGGTTGAAGGATCCGAGGTGAAGGCCCGCACTCAGCGTGATCCCGTCGATCCCCGCGTCCAGGGCCGCCCTCAGGCGCACCCGCAGGGTCTCGCGGGGGTTGTTCATGGTCAGCTTTTCCATGCAGTTGATGAAAATCAGCCCCGGCCCGCGCTTGCGCTCCATGGTGTAGCCCACATGAAGGCGGGTCGCCTCGGCCAGTTCGTCCAGGTCGAATTGGACGGCCGATTTGTCCGGGTTCGGGAGGTGGAGCTTGTGGCGTTCGAGCTTTTTCGCGACGAAGCGGGTGCGGAATCGACGATCGGCGACGGCGGGGAGCATGGCGTCCGAGATGTGTCCGATGCCGCCAAGCCTGGCCGCTTCCAGCGCCAGTTCGGTCGTGGAAATGTCCACACCCATGCCGCCGATCACCAGCGGGACCAGTTCCAGATCGCCCAACTTCAGCCGGTAGTCGTCAAGTCGTTTCATTCCAATGGATATCCAGTCAAGGTGTTTCGGTTTATGGAAAAACCCGCCTGTTATGAGGTGATGCCGAACCGGAGAAGGAGTGGGACAGGCGTGCAGGTTGACTCGGTCCCTAACGGCAGGTGTCTTTCCAGTGAGCTGTTCCATCGTTCGAAGCCACTTTAACCCAAGTCGACGGTCATGAACAGAGGCATCGACAGCGCGGATGGTGATTTCGATGGGGGAAGGTGCTGAGACAGCCTCCCTCCCCGCCGCGTTGATGCGTGAGAGTTCTCTCCGGAGGGGTTAAGATGCATTCGACGTCGCCGGATACGTTCTCGAAGATTCTCTCTGGCATCGAAATCGGTGTGCAGAGGACGCGAAAGAAAACGCCTATGAAGACAGGAGACGTCCCTTGTCGCATGTGACTCCGTTGTCATCCCGGGTTTCCAGGGTCCACACCATCAGGCTCCCTCTTCCGTTCCGACTCAAGGCGGTCAACCTCTACCTGCTGGAGGACCGTGAAGGGCACCTCCTGATCGATGCCGGGGTGAACACGCCCGAAGCCTCGGATGCCCTCGACGCGGCCCTTCGGGATCTGGACGTGCGGTGGGGGAGTATTCACACCGTCTTTATCACCCATTACCATAGCGATCATTGTGGACTGGCGGCGATCGTCCGCGAAAGGTCCGGGGCCGCCGTCCACATGGCCAGGGAGGATTTCAACCTGTTGCAGACCTTCCAGCGGCGCCCCGATATCATGGTGGGGCCCGAAGGCTTCTACGTCGAACACGGCATGCCGTGCAAGATGGTGGGGATGTTGGCAGCGGCCACCGCATCGCTTCTGGAGGCCATCGTGCCGTTCCATCCCGACCGTTTCTATCGCCGCGGTGAGGTGATCGCAAGGGAACCCTTCAGGTTTTTGCCCCTCCACACCCCGGGGCACACCGTCGGCCACACCTGCCTTTTCGAAAAAAACTCGGGACTTCTGTTTTCCGGTGACCATGTGCTCGACCCCATCACGCCCAACATCGCCGCCCATCCCGCCAATCCGCTCACCAATCCACTGGGCTCTTACCTCAGGTCGCTGGGCGGCTTGGTCGGCTTGAAGGTCTCGAGGACCCTTCCGGCGCACGGCGCCCCCATCGTCGACCTCAACGGGAGAATTCGGTCGATCCAGGCGCATCACGAAGACAGAACGCGGCGGGTGCTGGAAGCCTTGGAAGCCGGGGCTGGGGATGCCTTCACCGTGTCTTTGATGCTTTTCGGAGACGACCTGGACCTCCTGGAACGCTGGATGGCGTTTCTGGAAACCCTCGCCCATCTGGTGTGGCTTGAAGACGCGGGACGGGTGGTGAGGACGATGGAAGGAACCCGCGTCTGTTTCCGCGCCGCCTGATGCTGTCGAGGCCTGTTCGGTCCGGGAAGGAGAAGAGCCATGAAAATCGACCTGAGCGGATCGCGCCCCTACCGGAAGATGGGAAGAACGTGCCGGACCCGAGCACCCGCTGAAAGGCGGGTCGTCTGGACGCTTCCCGAAGAAGGACCGTTGGGTGACCGTCGGTTCAGGGTGCAGGTGCTCCGAAGGGACCTCGTGGAATCGGCGGCCGAGCTGTGGCGCGCGGCCTATCCGGAAGTGTACGGCTCTCCACACGAATTCCTGCTGGACCCGGACCGATACGAACATCTCGTGGCTTTTCAGGATACCTGGGAAAAGGATTCCTCCAGCAAGGTCCACTGCATGTCCGTGGTGGAAGATGCGGCCACGGGCAAAGTCGTTGCGGCGACGCTGCTGACGAAATTCGAAGCGAACCTTGAAGTGGAATTTTCGTTCGCCGCCACCCACCCCGATTACCGCCGAAAGACCCTGACCGATGACCTCCGGTATTTCACCCGGATGATCGCCCTGCGCTCGGGGGCGGAGTACTTCACCACCTTCTGCGAAACCTGGCACGACATCACCCAGAACTGGTGCGTCAAGGGCGGGTGGAACATCACCGGGATCTCTCCGGGCCGCTTCATCCGGTGGAACGGGGACGGCGAGGAGTATCGAGCCTGCACGGTGCACTTCTGCCGGTTTGTCGGAAAAGGGGCGGAGCGCGCCACGCAGCCGGAGGAATGGTACTTGGCGCCCGAGGTGAAAGAAATCTGGGAGCTGATGGAACGGGTGAATCGCAAGATCGAAGAAAGGTTCCAAGAAAGGGTGCGGAAGGCGATCCGGCGTCGGTGTGCGTTGAGTCCATGAACGAAGGCTCGCTCTGAAACGTCGCCTCCCGCCTTTGAGGCGACCGCCTTGCATTGAAGACGGACCGTCTCCATGCCGGCCGTCTTTCGAAAGGATCCTTTGTGACACTTCAACTGATCGTGTTGCTTTCGATTGTCACCATCGCGCTCGTTGTGTTTGTCGGCGGATGGGTGCGGGTGGACGTGGTCGGGCTCCTGGTTTTGGCGGCGCTTGCCCTGGCGGGGCTGGTGACGCCCGAGGAAGCGCTGGCCGGTTTCAGTAGTCCGGCGGTGGTGACCGTCTGGGCCATGTTCATACTGTCGGCGGGGCTCACCCGAACCGGCATCGCTCATCAACTGGGACGGCCGCTTCAGCGATTTGCAAAGCGGAGCGAAGCCCTGCTCCTTATCGCCTTGATGGCGGCCGCGAGTCTTCTTTCGGCTCTCATCAACACCGTGACCGTGGCCGCCATCCTTCTCCCGGCGACCAAAGAACTGGCACGGAAGAGCAATCGATCGCCTTCCCGGCTCCTCATGCCGCTCGCGCTCGGGTGCCTCCTCGGCGGCCCTTTCACCGGGATTTCGACGCCGCCCAACATCCTCGTAACCGACGCACTCCGAGCCGCCGGCCTCCGTCCCTTCGGCCTCTTCGACTTCACCCCCATCACCGCCGCCATCGTGGTTTCGGGCGTCGTCTTCGTGGCGTTTGCCGGGCGCCACCTGCTTCCCGACCGGGCCGCGGACGCCAAAGCCGACCCCCGCATGGCGCTGGACGCTTCGTACCAGCTGACCACGCACATCTTCACCATCCGGATCCCCCAAGGATCGCTCCTCGACGGCCGCACCCTCGCCGACAGCCGGCTGGGGTCGGCCCTTTTCCTGACGGTACTGGCGCTGCAGCGCAAGGGCGTACTGACCCTCGCTCCACGCCCGGAACACGTGCTGCAAGCCGGGGACACGCTCATCGTCCATGGTCGCCCGAACCACCTGGAGCGCTTTCACGGCCGCCATCATCTGCAGGTAGAAGCGTCGGAGCCCGTGCTCAACATGATCCGGGATCGACTGAGGGTGGCCGAAGCACGGATCGGGGAAGGATCGGCCCTGGTGGGAACTACTCTGGAGGAAAGTGGGTTGCGCCGCAAGTGCCGGGTCCATGTATTGGCCCTTTGGACGGCGACCGGCCAAGAAGTCCGGGACGTGAGGCGGCGGCGGTTCGAAACGGGAGATCGGCTCCTTGTCCAAGGTGAAGTCGAGGCGCTGGAGGAAATGGTTCGCAGGGGTTTGGTCGATGGCTGTCGGCTGCTGGAACCGGATCAGGTGGAGGCGCTTTCCGGGGAGCGAGCCCGTCTTTTGCCCGTCCGCGTGCCCGCCGGGTCGGTGCTGGCCGGCCGTGACCTGGTGGAGAGCCGACTGGGAAACGCCTTCGGACTGACGGTGGCCGCCGTCATGCGGGGCGATGAGATGCGCTGCATGCCGTCGCCTGACGAAACGATTCAGGCCGGGGACCTGCTGGTGCTCCAGGGTTCCTTGCGGGACCTGGAGGTGCTTGAAGGACTCCAGGAACTGGAGATCCAGGGACAGTCGCCGGACCTCATCGCCGAACTGGAGTCCCAGCAGATCGGGATCACGGAAGTGCTCCTTTCGCCGCGGACCACGTTGGCGGGACGGACCCTGGCGGATCTCCTCTTCCGGGAACGCTACGGGGTGAGCGTCCTTGCCATCTGGCGGAAAGGCCGGGCCTACCGAAGCGGAATCCAGGACATGCCCCTTGAGTTCGGGGATGCGCTCCTGGTGTACGGAAAGCGCCGAAACCTCGAGGCCGTGGCCCGCGACCCCGATTTTCTGGTGCTGGATGAAGCCGCCGCCCAAGCGCCGCGCCTCGAAAAGGCCGGCATCGCCGGGGCCGTGATGCTGGGGGTGCTTCTGAGCGCCATCCTGGGTTGGGTGCCCATCGCCATCGCAGCCCTTACCGGCGCGGCACTCATGGTGCTCGCGGGATGCCTGAGCATGGAAGAGGCCTACCGGGCCATCGACTGGAGGGTGGTGTTCCTCATTGCGGGCATGCTGCCGCTGGGTGCCGCCATCGAAAGGACGGGAGCGGCACAGATGGGGGCTTCGGCCCTGGTCGCCGCCGTGGGGGATATGGGCCCACGGTGGGTGGTTGCGGCGCTTTTTATCGTGACGGTCGCGGGAACGCAGGTGATCCCCACCGCAGCTCTCGTGGTCTTGATGGCGCCGGTGGCCCTCAGTACGGCCGGAAGCCTGGACATGTCGCCGCATCTTCTGATGATGACGGTCGCGATGGCGGCTTCGTCGAGCTACGCCAGCCCGCTGTCGCACCCCGCGCATCTTCTGGTGATGGGGCCCGGCGGGTATCGGTTCATGGACTACGTGAAAGTGGGCGTGCCGCTCACGATCCTGGCAGGCATCGTCGTCGTGGGGCTGCTCCCGATCCTCTGGCCGCCGTAGGGCGAGCGGACTCTCCGGCGGAACGCACCCGCCGGTGGTTCCGTGCGGTTCTTGCCGAGTGTCCAAGAAAGTGGTTTGCAGAAGTCTGAAGGAGGACGTTCATGGAATCCAGGATCGCCGAAGCCGTTGGACTCAAACACCATCCCGTGGCGCTGCTCATCGCCGACGAAAGGCCCGAAAAAGCCCTGCAGTTCAGGAAAGGAAAGTGGGGCTGCGTGATGTTCATGTTTGCCAACGCGGCAAAAGGAAAGACGGCCGCCTTCGATAAGGATACCTACGGCTGCTGGGGCGGCGGTGTGGGACTCGGGTTTGGAAACGCCTACCTTCACTTTCCGGGCGGCGTGGCATGCTTCGCCTATTTCCTTTCCTCCGGCAACATCCAGTGGGAAAAGGGAAAAGAAGCGGCCAAGGCGATGGAAGGGGGCGCGGGAAAGGAGTTCGTCGAGAATTTCCTGAAGGGGGAAGCGTACAAGGAAAATCCCGAACTGGTGAAGCAGTTCGTGCAAGAACTTCCCATGACGGACGTCGGGTCTCGTTATGTGCTGTTCAAGCCCCTTTCAGAAATCGACCCCCAGGCGGAAAAGCCCGAGACCGTGATCTTCCTGGCGGACCCGGATCAGCTGTCGGCGCTGGTCATCCTCGCCAACTACGGGCGGGAAGGGATGGAAAACGTGATCATCCCCTGGGCCGCCGGCTGCCAGACCATCGGCATCCTCCCCTACCGTGAAGCCCGGTCGGGAAAACCCCGCGCCGTCGTAGGCCTCACGGACGTTTCGGCGAGAAAATACGTCCGAAGCCTTTTGGGAAAGCAATACCTTTCCTTCGCCATGCCTTGGGAATTGTTTCGGGAAATGGAAGGCAAGGTGGAAGGAAGCTTTTTGGAAAAGCACACCTGGCGGTCGCTCATGGAAGCCCGGTGATTCAAAAGCGGTTCACGGCGATGGTTTCCTTCGGGACGGCCCCACCCTCAGCGGGGCTCCTCCTCGTCGCGGGCGAGTTCCCAAATGGCGGCGGAGTAGGCGTTTTTGAGCGCCTCGAGAAAGGCGCCGCCCGATCTGCCCCTCCAGGTTTCCACCTCCAGAAAGCGCTTCGGGATGGACACCGTGCGTGGATCGAATCCGGTACGCAGTCGGGTTCGCCAACGCAGCTTCTGGACATGTCCGGAAACGGTGTCGATGCGGTCGGCGAGAGCGGTGTAACCCATGGCGCGCAGGCAGTCGGAAGCAACCTGGTCGCCGTAGAGTCTCCATCCGCAAACCGGCAAGCTCCCGCCCTCGAGCGGCCCACAAAGACCCTTCACGCCGCATGTTCCAGAGTCTTTTTCACCACCGCCTGGGCTTCCTCGATGACGGCCGCCAGGTGAGTCTCGTCTTTCAGACTCTCGGCGTAGACCTTGTAAAGGTCTTCCGTTCCCGAGGGCCGAGCCGCGAACCACCCGTTTTCGGTGATCACCTTGAGCCCTCCGATCGGTGCCCCGTTGCCCGGAGCGCAGGAGAGCTTGAATAGGATCGGTTCGCCCGCCAATTCCCTGGCCGTTATCGCCTCGGGGGAAAGCCGTCCGAGAGCGGCCTTTTCCGCGTGCGTGGCGGGCACGTCGATCCGGCGATAGCACGGCGTTCCATAACGGGCCGTCAGTTCCCGGTAGAGTTCACCGGGATTCTTCCCGGTACGCGCGGTGATTTCAGCCGCCAATAGGCCCAGGATCAGCCCATCCTTGTCGGTGGTCCAGACGGTGCCGTCGCGCCTCAGGAAACTCGCCCCGGCGCTTTCCTCGCCTCCGAAACAGTATGAGCCGCCGAGAAGGCCCTCCACAAACCACTTGAAGCCGACCGGCACCTCGGACACTCGTCGCCCAAGGGCCCTGACCACACGGTCGATCAGGACGCTGCTCACCACCGTCTTTCCCACCACCGCCGTTTCGGGCCATTGCGGACGATGCGTGAGCAAGTAATGGACGGCTACGGCCAGGTAGTGGTTCGGATTCAGAAGTCCCATGGACGGGGTGACGATGCCGTGACGGTCGGCGTCGGTGTCGTTTCCAAAAGCGATTTCAAAACGATCCTTCAACGTGACCAGCCGGGCCATGGCATACGGACTGGAGCAGTCCATCCGGATCCTCCCGTCGTGGTCCACCGTCATGAAACGAAACGCCGGGTCCACGACGGAATTCACCAAGGTGATGTCGAGTCCGTAGACGTCCCTGACGGGCTGCCAATAATGCACGGCCGATCCCCCCAGAGGATCGACGCCTATCCGCACGCCCGCGGACCGGATGCGGTCCATATCGATGACAGTGTGCAGGTCCCGCACATAAGGGAGGATAAAATCATGGAAATGGGTGGTCGCACGCTTCAGAGCGGCATCGTAAGTCACCCGCCTCACCTCTCGATTGCCGGCGCGAAGGAGGGCGTTGGCTCTGTCCTGGATCCATTGGGTGACCTCCGTCTCCGCGGGCCCTCCGTGGGGTGGGTTGTATTTGAACCCGCCGTCCCGGGGAGGGTTGTGGGAGGGGGTGATCACGATGCCGTCCGCCAGCCCTTCCTTGCGGCCCCGGTTGTGGCACAGGATCTCCCGAGAGACGGCCGGGGTCGGCGTGAAGCCGTCGTCACGCTGAATCATGGTTTCGACGCGATTGGCTGCCAGCACTTCGAGGGCCGTGCGTTCTGCGGGAATCGACACCGCATGGGTATCTTTCCCCATGAAGAGGGGGCCCTTGATCCCCATGCAGACTCGATAATCGCAAATCGCCTGGGTCGTGGCCAGGATATGGGATTCCGTGAACGTTCCTTCCTCGGGAGTCCCCCGATGGCCGCTGGTGCCGAACTGGACCCGTTGCCGTGGATCTTCGGGGTCCGGCCGGCAGGTATAATACGCGTTCTGGAGTCTTTCGACGTCGATCAGGAGTTCGGCCGGTGCGGGGCGGCCGGCCAGCGGAGAGAGGGCCATGACACTGCTCCTTTTTCTCTTCGGAAGACAAATCGAACGATCGGTTTGACCGGACAGGAAGCTCCTGGTCCTGCCGTCCCGTGATCTCGACCTATCATCAACGGTTTGAAAGCGGAGGTCAACGCCTGACCGCATGACCCAACGACGCCTTGAGCACCCATGACGACAAAGCCGCTGGCAGCCTTCCTCAAAATCGTTGAAGGAAACTCTGATTCCGACTAGCATTGAGAGAGGACAGCTGAACCCTTTCTCGGGCGGCGAAGATGCTCCGTCTTGGACCATCAACCCAAGGAGCAGCAACTCATGGGCAACTCGTTCAAGTATGCGCGGCTTTCGAAGGATGACGCCGCCTGTCTGCTGGTGGATCATCAATCGGGCCTGATTTCCCTGGTGCAGGACTTTTCTCCTGGAGAGTTCAAGAACAATGTGCTGGCGTTGGCGGCCAGCGCCAAGTACTTTAAGCTTCCCACGATCCTGACCACCAGCTTCGAAAACGGCCCGAACGGTCCGCTGGTGCCGGAGATCAAGGAACTCTTCCCGGATGCTCCGCACATTGCCCGTCCGGGCGATATCAATGCCTGGGACAACGAAGACTTTGTCGATGCGGTGCGTCAGAGCGGACGCCGACAACTGATCATCGCGGGGGTGGTGACTGAGGTCTGCGTGGCCTTTCCCGCTCTGTCGGCTGTCGAGGCCGGCTACAATGTGTTCGTGGTCACCGACGCCTCGGGGACGTTCAATGAAGTCACGCGTCATGCTGCGTGGGCGCGTATGGCCGCCGCCGGTGTCCAGTTGATGAACTGGTTTGCCGTTGCCTGTGAACTCCACCGAGACTGGCGCCATGACGTCGAAGGCCTCGGTGCGCTGTTTTCCGAATTCATTCCGAACTATCGGAACCTGATCACGAGCTACCTGGCCAAGAAGTAGCGGAGCGCTGTCCGCCGCCCTGCAGCAGGTTGCCGCGGGCGATGATTGTTGAGTGGTCCATCGGCGCCGCTCGGTTCCTGGATGCCCTTCTGTGGTCGGTTTGCCCGGGCGGGCGTCAGCCCGGTTGTGCGTCGCGCCGTCTCCGGTACCAAAGGGCCCAAAAACGAAAAGCCGCAACCCCTTGGGGATTACGGCTCTTTCTCGTCTCGTGGTGCCGAAGGCCGGACTCGAACCGGCACGGGTCGCCCCACCACCCCCTCAAGATGGCGTGTCTACCAAGTTCCACCACTTCGGCACATCAACCGGAGCACCCAATATTCTACCCAAGGCCGCCGACTTGGCAAGGCCTTATTGAGACTGCCCGCCGCCTGTTGTTTCCTTGCCGGGCTCGGCGGATGAAGCCGGCGCCGGGACGGCGTTTTCCGCCGAAGCCGCTTCATCGGCCGCCTGAGGGGCCTTTTCCGCCGTCGAACCTTCGGGCGGAGCCACCGGTGTCGCCGGGATGGCCGGCTGGACCGGCTTGGCTTCCGGAACCAGCGGCTGCTCCTTCACCGGCACCTGCTCCATCACCGACGCCGTGTCGGGGCGCCCGGAAAGGTAGGCCAGGGTGAGGCAGGTGAGCATGAAGCCCACCGCGGCCAGGGTCGTGAGTTTCCCCAAGAAGGTGGTACCGCCGGTGCTCCCGAAAAGCGTCTGGGAACTCCCGCCGAAAGCCGCGCCCATTTCGGCTCCCCGGCCCCGCTGGAGAAGCACGATAAAGATCAGTGCCAGGCACGCCACGACATGAAAGACAATCACCAAGGTCTGCATGGTCTACGTCACGTCTCCAGGAATTTGATACCGGACGATGCGGCTGAAGCTGGAAGCCTTGAGGCCAGCTCCCCCGACCAAAAGCCCGTCGATGTCGGGTTCCGCCATGAGTCGATCCACATTGTCCGGTTTGACCGAGCCTCCATACAATATTCTCACTTCATTTGCAACCGATTTATCGGTGCGGGCGGCCAGCCGTTCCCGGATAAAGGCATGGACTTCCTGGGCCTGGGCCGGTGTCGCGGTTTTTCCCGTGCCGATGGCCCAGACGGGCTCATAGGCCACCACCACCCGGGAAAAGTCGCTTTTCGAAACGGCCCCGAGGCCTTCTTCCAGCTGCCGGGTGACCACGTCGAAGGTTTTTCCGGCTTCCCGTTCTTCCAAGGTTTCGCCGATGCACAGAACCGGCGTCATGCCTTCTCGGAAAACGGCAGCCACCTTCTTCTGCGCCATCGCGTCCGTTTCCCCGAAGACGTGGCGCCGTTCCGAGTGCCCCACCAGGACGTACCCACAGCCCACATCTTTGAGCATGGGTGGAGAAATTTCCCCCGTGAAGGCTCCGTGGTTTTCCCAGTGGCAGTTCTGGGCGCCCAGGGAAAAGCCCGCCTCCGCAACGGCGACCCGGACGGCCCAGAGCGCCGTGAACGGCGGCGTCAGCAGCACCTCACGGTCGTCCGAGGAGCCCACGGCGTCTCGGAGTTCCCCAACGAACGCGACGGCCTCTTCCACCGTCTTGTGCATCTTCCAGTTGGCGGCGATCAGCGTCTTTTTCGAACTCATGGCATCCTTTCCCAAATCAGGACTTCCGAGAACATTCCTCCAGGGCGGCGACCCCGGGCAGCGTCTTCCCTTCGAGCATCTCGAGGAACGCACCGCCGCCCGTGGACACGTAGCTCACCTTTTCCGCCGCCCCCGCCTTGTCCACCGCGCTGGCCGAGTCGCCTCCCCCCACCACCGTGAAGGCCTCCGACCGGCCGAGAAATTCCGCCAGTTCGAAGGTGGCCCGATGAAAGGGCGGGGTTTCGAAGACCCCCATGGGACCGTTCCAGACGATGGTGCGGCACGTACTCAGCGCTTCCCGAATGGCCGCCATGGTTTTCGGCCCCACGTCGAACGCCATGGCGTCGGCGGGCACTTCGTTCACGGGGACCGCACGCGCCGAGGCGCCTTCATCGAGACGCGGCGCCACCACCACGTCGACAGGCAGAACCACGCGGACCCCTCGTTTTGCGGCCTTTTCCAGGAGCTCCCCGGCGGTCTGGAGGTGATCGTCTTCCACCAGGGACCGCCCCACGCCGAAGCCCTTTTGCTTGAGAAAGGTGTTGGCCATGGCGCCCCCGATCACGAGAAGATCGATGCGTGGGACGAGGTTTTCCAGGAGGCCGATCTTGGTGGAGACCTTGGCGCCCCCGATCACGACCGCCAGCGGCCGCTTCGGGTCTTCCATGGCTTCCCGGAAGGTATGGAGTTCCTTTTCCAACTGGCAGCCCGCCGCGCAGACGGGCACGTGGCGGGTGATCCCCTCCACGGACGCGTGTGCCCGGTGTGAGACGGCGAAGGCGTCATTGACGTAAACGTCGGCCAGTTCCGCCAGGCGGCGGGAAAAATCCGGGTCGTTCTTTTCTTCTCCAGGATGAAACCGGAGGTTTTCGAGCAGGATCGCCTCTCCGGGCTGAAGTGCTTCCACCAGCCGCTTCACGCCGTCTCCCACGCAGTCGGGAGCCAGCGGCACGTCACGGCCCAAGAGCTTCGAAAGGTGCGCGGCCGCGGGTTTCAGGGAATACTCGGGAATCCGCTGCCCCTTGGGGCGCCCGAGGTGTGAAGCCAGGACGGCCTTTCCGCCGCCGCCTCGGATCTTTTCCAGACTCGGAAGGATCGCCCGGATGCGCCGGTCGTCGGTGACCGATGCCCTGTCCTTGCTCAAGGGGACGTTGAAGTCCACCCGGAGAAACACCCTCTTGCCAGAAAGATCCACCTGATCGAGCGTCTTCATGGCGAAGATCCCCTCCTTTCCGGCCTTCAGCACTTCGGCGCGTTTCATTCCAGGAGCTTTCCCATGTGGACCGCAAGGTCCACCATGCGGTTGGAAAAGCCGAATTCGTTGTCGTACCAGCTGAGCACCTTGACAAGGCGGCCTTCCAGAACCGAAGTCAGGGCCGCGTCCACGCAGGACGAATAGGGGGAATGGTTGAAATCCACCGATACCAGTTCTTCGGTGACGTACTGGAGGACGCCCTTCAGAAGGCCTTCGGAGGCTTCCTTGAGGGCCCCGTTCACCTCTTCCCTGGATACGTCGCGGCTCACCCGGCAAACGAAGTCCACGAGCGAGACGTTGGGCGTGGGGACGCGGATGGCCATCCCGTCCAGTTTGCCTTTCAGTTCGGGGATGACTTCCGCCACGGCCACGGCGGCCCCGGTGGTGGTGGGAATCATGGAAAGGGCGGCTGCCCGGGCCCGCCGGCGGTCCTTGTGGAGAGCGTCCAGGATGCGCTGGTCCATGGTATAGGAATGGATGGTGGTCATGAGGCCGTGTTCGATTTCGAAGCGGTCGTGCAGGACGCGGACGACGGGGGCCAGGCAGTTGGTGGTGCACGAAGCGTTGGAGACCAGGTGATGGCGGCCTGGGTCGTACTGGTCGTGGTTCACGCCCATGACGAAGGTGGCGTCCATGCCTTTTCCTGGAGCGCCGACGATGACCTTGCGGGCGCCCGAGTCCAGGTGCTTCCGGCACGATTCGCGGTCGCGGAAACGCCCGCTGGCTTCCAGGACGATGTCCACCTTGAGGTCCTTCCAGGGGGCCTGGGCGGGATCGGCGATCTTGAGGCACTGGGTGGCTTTGCCATCCACCACGAGGGTTTCGCCTTCCACGCGGATGTCCCGCTTCCAGGCACCATGGACCGAATCGTAGGTCAAAAGGTGCGCCAGGTCGTCGGGAGACCCCAGGTCGTTGATGGCCACCACGTCCAAAGGCGTTCCGCGTTCCGCGTTCACCTTAAAAAGCGTTCGACCGATTCTTCCAAACCCGTTGATTGCCACTCTAACGGCCATGACGGACTCCTTCTCGATGGTTTCAGGGTGGGCGATGCGCCGCCGTCGTCGGTTTCAGGCGAAAAGTGATCAGTTCCTCATGAACTGGGCGATTCTAACGGTATTATCGCCCAGCATGTTGGTGTAGCTTCCCAATTCGTTGTCATACCAGCCGTAGATCACGGCCTGAGTCACCGGGATTTCGATGAGCCGCTGTTTCTTGGAGGGATCCAGCGCGTCGGCGTTCTTCATGGCTTCGTCCACGTCGAAGGGGCCGGTGCCGGACTCGCTGGAAAGCATGGCGCACACGTTGAGAACGTGATCCAGATCGAACCGGACCGCTGCGGTGCGCGTGTGGGTTTCGTGGCCTTCGATGACCGCCGCCGCCTTGGGGAGCCCGATGATGTCGGAGCTCACGTTCTGTTCTTCGGTGTAGCGCAGATACCCTTCCGGGAAGTGTTCCTGGGCGGCTTTGTAGACGGCGTTGATCCTTTCCCGATTGATGGGGTTCTTCATGCTTTCGTCCTGGATGAGCACCACCAGGATGATGAGCGACCCCGTGGAGGTGGGGATCCGAACCGATTCAGCGATGAACCCGATCCGCTTCATTTCCGGGATCACCAGCCCCAGGGCCTTGGCGGCTCCCGTGGTGGTGAGGATGATGTTGTTGAAGACCGACCGGGTTTTCCTCAGGTCCGTGGCCTTGGCCTTGGGCGCCCTGTCCAGCACCTGCTGGGACGGGGTGGACGCATGCACGGTGGTCATGGACGCCGAAAGGATCCGCTGGGCACCGAAGTAGTCCAGGAGCGGTTTGACCATGTAGGCGAGGCAGGTCGTGGTGCACGACGCCGCCGAAACGATGATGTGTTTCTGAGGATCGTAGTCCGCGTCGTTGATCCCGATGACGGTGGTCAGGGCGTCTGGCGGGATGTCCTTCGCTTTGTCCTTGATCTTGAAGGGGGCGGAAACGATCACCTTCTTGGCGCCGGCCACCAGGTGACCCCGGACGGACCCCTTGGGATCGTCGGCCGGGACCGTCGGGTCCAGGAACGCGCCGGTGGCGTCCACGACCAGTTCGACGCCGTGGTCGCGCCAGCCGATATCGGCGGGGTTGCGGTGGCGTCGAAGCACCCGTACCGGCACGCCGTTGACCCGAAGCGTCCCTTCCCGGTCGTCGAGTTCCTCGATGACGCGCTGCGCCTTGCAGCCGTACAGGTAGTGATGAAGCGCCCCGTAGGTGGAATCCTTTTCGATGAAGAGCGCCAGGTCCTCGAGGCTCATCCCCACCTCGCGGCCGATATTCACCACCAGTTCGGCAAAGTACCGGCGCTCCACGTGATGCCACAAACTCAGCTTGCCGATGCGGCCGAGACCGTTGATCCCGAGCTTCATCGGTGTGGGCTTCTCTCCTCCATTCATGACCCTCTCCTCCTGATCATTGCGCTCACCGACGCGTCGTTTCCGCCTTACGCCCCAACAGGCCTCACCCGGGAACCTCCACCCGCTGGATGGCATGGGTCCCGTAATAGATGGCACCACTTCGCCCATCAATGCCGATGATGTCCCCGGTCCGGAGAAGACGGCCGTCGATGGCGCAGCGACCTTCCGTCTGCCACACCCGCAACCGGCTGCAGCCCACCACGCACGTCTTGCCCAACCGGTGAGCCACGATGGCCGCGTGCGAGGTGGCTCCGCCCTTTCCGGTCAGAATGGCATCGGCGATGGAGATTTCATGAATATCGTCGGGAACCGTGTCGGATCGGATGAGAATGATGGGCTCCCGAGGATGTTCCTTTCGCAACCGGACGATGCTTTCCAAATCGAAGGCCACCCGGCCGCAGACGGCGCCGCCGCTCACACCGATGCCGCTTCCCAGGTACCCTTCGTGCAACGTTTTTGTGGGCTGGAAGACCGGATAAAGCTTCGGGATCCGCGGTGCCATGTTCCGGCACTGAAGCACGTGGACGCCGTCTTGGTGGTCGCCCTGGAACGTGAACTCGATCTCCTGCGGCCCCCAATTCTGCCTGTAGATGAGTTCCCTCGCGATGTCCACCAGCCGCTGATACACCCGAGGGAAAAGCGACTCGAGCGAATGCTCCTTGCGTTCGCCTTCCGTCATCCGCTGTTTTTCGGAAAGGGGCAGCGTCTTTACCAGGCCGCCCACCACGTCTTCGCCCTGGTTTCCCAGGGTGAAGTCTCCCGTGGGATCGATGTCTTCTTCCGATGTCCACGGATTGTGGGTGAACATGACGCCGGCTCCGGACCGGGTGTCCAGGTTTCCGAACACCATGGTCTGGACCGTGACGGCGGTCCCCCACTTTTCCGAAAGGCCCATGATTTCTCGATAGGTCTGAGCCTTGGGGATGTACCAGGATTCCACCACCTGGCGGATGGCCGTAAAGAGCTGTTCCCGGGGATCGTCCGAAAAATCGATTGCGTGAGCCTGGAGCGTCTTCCGGTAGGCACGGGCCAGCTCCCGAATTTCTTCGGGGCTGAAGTCCCGCTTCACCTTGCGCCCATAACGGTTCTTGTAAAAGTTCATGACGGCGTCGAACTCGTCGCGCTCGAGCCCGAAGGACATGCCCCACGACTGCAGAAACCGCCGGTAGTTGTCCCAGGCGAACCAGGCTTCGCCGGTCTGCTGGATCAGGCCGTCCACGATCCGCTCGTTGATTCCCACGTTGAGGAATGTGTTCATCATGCCGGGCATGGATACCACCGATCCGCTCCGCACGGAAAGAAGCAGCGCGTTTCCGGGGCTGCCGAAGTTGCGCCCGGTGGCGTGTTCCAGCCCGCGGATGGACGCCATCACGCGTTCCTCGAAATCTTCCCGCGACTGAGGAAACGCCTCGATCACCTCCCGGCACCGAAAGTATTCGGTGGTGATCACGAACCCGGGAGGCACCCGGATGTCGATGGAGTGCAGCTGGACGAGGTTGTATCCCTTGTTTCCCAGGTGGATGAGGTCGTAGGTCCTGGTGTCCGGGCTGTGAAGCCAGGAAATGGTCTTTTCGGGATCGTAGCTCAGAAGAAGGTCCAGGCTGTCGGCGTTGAGCTCTTCCTTCTGAGTGGCCAGCGTGGTGAGGATGCTGGTGATGAAGTGGTCGAAATACTGGAGTCCAAAGGTGCGGGCGACCAGGTCCCGCAGGAAGCTCTCCGAAATCCTCTGAACCCGGATGGAAAAACTCTCTCCGCGTCCTTCCCGCCGGTAACGGGGGATGAACCGCTCCCTCCGGCTCAACTGCTCCACCACCCGCTGAAGGTTGTCGGCATGAACCGCGTTGTAGTTGGTCTGAATGATTTGTTTGATGGCTTCGGAAAACCCTCGAAAGATGTCCATGTACTGGCTATGAGAAAAGCGCCGGATTTCCAGAGCGCGCTGAAACAGGTCTTCCTGTCGTTCCAGCCGCCTCGACGTGATTCCGTCGATATCCAATGCCTTGATGAAAAGCGGTAGCACCCGGGCGATCCGGAAAAACGTCGCCCGGGTGATGAAACTCAGGTTGAAGGAGAAGATGATTTCTTCGAAAAGCAGGTTGGCCAGGTTTTCCAGCCGGAAGGTAAGCCCCAGGGCATCGAACTTACGCTCGTTGTAGGATCCGTACATGGACGGGATGTCCACGGCGATGTGGCGCTTGTGGTAGATGTTTTCCACGATGTGCATGTCGCTCGGCATGAGGATGATTTCCTTGAGCGCCAGCAAGTAGTCGAGGATGGCTTCCAACTTCGGCAGAGGATCTTCGGCTTCCAGGGTCTTCATGAGCGGCGCCGGATCCGGGAGCCCCAGTTGGACGGCGCGCTTCAAGTGCACCTGGATGTCTTTGAAGCTCAGGGCGTACTTTTCGTGGAGCAGCTGGTAAAAACGGATCATCAGGGCGGCCCGCCGGCGTTCCCGGTCCGAAATATCCGGCACCTCGGCGATCATTTCCTCCACGTGCGCTTCCGGAACGTCCAGCAGGTCCTTGACCCGGTTGATGGTCTTCTTGCTGAAAAGGTGCTGAAAAATCCGATGGATCTCGTCCACGTAAGGACCGGACGTGGAGACCTGACGGATGACTTCCTCGGGCACGAACCGGGCGAGCGGCTCCTTGTCCAGGGTGAGCCAGAAGTTGAGGATGGCTTCCATGAACAAGACGATCAGGTTGTTGCTCTCCACATGGCTCTGTTTGCGAAGGAAATGGATGAGCTGGTCGCCGCGGCCCGTCAGTTCGTCGACATCGGTGGAGACGGCTCGAAGCTGCCCCTCCGCACCGATTTCGTTGAAATAGACCGGGAAGAGCTTGGAGAGCTGCTTGACCAGGTTGTAGATGGGCTGGATGGGCGCATGGAGGAGCCGGCTCACGTCCTTCTGGAAAAGGTCCGTATCCCGGATACAGATACCGCCCAGCGAAAGATTCACGATCAAGGCCGAAAGAAGCGTCCGTGTCTTCTTGGGATTCCTTTTGATCAATTCAAGCCAGATGCGAACGTTGGCAATGTGCGCCGGGTTGACCTGGACCTGCCAGTGGCGGCTGACGCCTCCCAGTTCCGGCGTTTGAAAGCCCATGGCGATGATCCGCTTCACGAACGCGTCGATGACGGGGCCGTGCTGGCTGTCGAGGATCTCGAGCCCGATGGTGCGGATGCATTGGAGCGCCGCTTCCGGGTAGTTCAGCAGGCAGCCGGCCAGCGCGTCGTAGACCCGTTCCAGGCGGTCCTGGAGGCTCTCGATGGATTCGTTGCGCATCCACCGGACCAGGTCGAAGTTGATTTCTCTGAGCGTTTCTTCGTGAATGCTTTCGAGCCCCTTGGTTTCAATGATCTTGAGGCGTGCCAGCATGCTCAGGTGCTCGGAATTCTTGCCCAGTTCCAGGCCTTTGAGCTGGTCGGGGAGATGGTGAAAGGCCAGCACGACGTCCCGGAAATCGGGGATCGCCAGCATCTGCGCCACCGCCTTTCGATGGTCGGTTTCCCGGGCCAGCCGGTCCAGTATTTCCAGTTGCCGGCGGTGGGCGGCGTGGGTGAGGGAGGCGAACACGTCCTGGATGGCGGCGGAGACGGGGGCGCCGTCCATCTGCTTGAGGATCCATTCCAGGGGATCTTCGCGTCGGAGCCACAACGCATGGGTTTCGCGGAGGACCCGGTTCATGAGGCTGCGGAATTCACCGAAGTCTTCGGCTTCCGTCCAGAGTCCCAGGAGCGCCTGGCCCAGTTTTTTCGGCTGGTAGTAGCTGCGGGTCAGGCACTCGAAGGCCCGATGGGGGAGGGCGGAAGCGGTCGCGAACAAGGCCCGCGGTATTCCCCGGTGGCAGGTTTCCAGCCGGACGGGCTCATCCAGGACCCGGTCGAAGGCGAAGTCTTCGGGGGCGGCGGCGGCGAAGAGCCCGGGGGCTTCTTCCACGATCTTCAGCCAGAAGGCCAGAAGGCAGTCCGCGGCGCGCGATCGAACGTCGGCTTGTTCCGAACTCTCGAGGGCTTCCAGGAAGATGCGGGAAAGCAGAGCGACGATCCGCCCGTTGTGCGGATGGACCGTGTAAAGACGGAAGTTGGCAGTGGCGTAGCGCCAGGCTTCCTGTACCACGAAGCGCCAGTTGCGGTACCGGTGATGATACTCGACCAGCAACTCCCCGGCCTGTCGTTCCTTGCCCGCATAGCCCCGCACGGCTTCTTCCAGAACCGTGAACACCGGTTCCACCACCACCGGCACGTTGGTGAGCCGCATGTTCTTGTTCCAGGCGTCCGACTGGATTTCCTTTACGGATGTGGCAAACTCCATGAAACACCTTCCGTTGGATCCGGGTCGCTTCCGGCCAACCACGTGGATCGCCAGGCGCGGTCCATTTCCAGTTCCATCAGCACGGCGGCCTCCCGGCCCACGCCGTAATAGCCGGGTCGGATCCCGGCGGGACGGAAGCCCACGCTTTCGTAAAGACGCCGGGCCGCCGTGTTACCCCGGCGCACCTCCAGCAGCGCAAAGCGAGCCTGGTTTCGGCAGGCGATCTTCAAGGCCTCCAGAAGGAGCGACCGCCCGACGCCCCGGCGCCGCTCGGCAGGCGCCACCGCCAGGTTGAAGATCTGCACTTCGTCGGCCACCATCCAGAAACAGATGTAGCCCGCCACCCCCGTCGCCCGTTTCAGCGCCACAAGCAACCGTGAATGGGGCCTTTCGAATTCCTCCCTGAAAAATCCTTCATCCCAAGGCTCCACATGGCTGGCCTTTTCGATTTCCAGGACTTCCGGAAGGTCACCGGGACCCATTTCGGCGATACGGATCGCAGGAGACGCCCCGCTGGAGCCCGTCATCACGCCCTCGCGACCGGTTTCGCCAGCACCTCGCCGGCAAGCGCAATGTGGCGCCGGCCGTAATCCCTCAGGGTCTCGGCCACTTTCCTGAGGGATCCGTCGCCGCGACAGGCGGCGAACTTGATGAGCATGGGAAGATTCACGCCGCAAAGGATTTCCACATTGGGGCCGAGCAAAGAGAAGCTCACGTTCGCCGGGGTGCCGCCGAAAAGATCCGTCAGGATCAGGACCCCCTTGCCGGAATCCACCGCCTTGACGGCTTCCGAAAGTTCGGCGCCCATGGCTTCCAGCGACTTGCGCGGCTCCATGGAAACGGCCCGCGCCCCCTCCAGAGGCCCCAGAATCAGCTCGACCGCGCACAACATTTCTTCCGCCACCCGGCAGTGGGATACCACGACGAGCCCGATCATCTTGGGTCGGTCTCCTTCAACCCGCGGCCGCAAACCGACGACCCGGGCGATGCGTCTCACTCCAAGTGAAGATCACGATGAAATAATACACTATAATAACCCTTCACCCGCAACTTGTCAGCTACCTGCTCGGCGATCACCACCGACCGATGCTTGCCTCCGGTGCACCCGATGGCGATGGTCAAAAACCGCTTTCCTTCGTTGATGTATTGCGGAAGAAGCTTGAACAGGAGGTCCGTGTACTCCTTCACGAAGTCTTCGGCTTCCGGCCACCGCAGGACCCAGTCGCGCACCTGCCGAGTCCTCCCGTCCAGGGAGCGCAGCCCCTCCACGAAGTAAGGGTTTGGAAGGAATCGCACGTCCATCACCAGATCGGCTTCATAGGGGATCCCGTACTTGAAACCGAAGGAGAGCACCTGGACGCTCAGCCGCTCCTTGTCGTTCAGAAGCGAATACGTCCGGGTGATCAACGCCTTCAATTGATGGACCGAAAGATTGGTGGTGTCCACGATCCGGTCAGCCCGTGACCGCAGCGCCGTCAGTTCCCTTCGTTCGCCGGCGATGGCTTCGCGAAGGTGCGTATCGGCCGAGGCCATGGGATGAAGGCGCCGGGTTTGACTGAACCGGCGTTGGAGCGATTCGTCCGAGGCTTCCAGAAAGATGATTTCCAGGGAGTAGCCGGACCTTTCGATGGACTCGAAGATCGGTTCGTAGTCCCTGAGAAACGATCGGCCCCGGATGTCGATACCCAGAGCCACCCGATTGATGGTGGGCATATCTGTTTCGCAAAGCGATATAAACTGGGGCAGCAGGGGCACGGGCAGGTTGTCGATGCAGAAATAGCCAATATCTTCAAAAGCTTTGATGGCGGTACTCTTTCCCGACCCGGAAAGCCCCGTGACCACGACCACGTGAATCTTCCGATTTTCCATGGAAGCCTGTCCTCTCTCTCCCTCGACGGTTGGCGGCGCTACGGGGATGCAGCCGCACGGCTGCGCGAAAAGGCATGGACTTGGCGGATTGAGGGGATTCGAACTGGAGGCCGAAAGGGAGGTGACGGGGAGAAACAGCCTTTCGCCTCACGAGGCGCAACGTCCGGCCATCGAGTCCGGAGCGGCGACCGCCGGCCGCCCCGCCCCGACGTTCCGGGTTTTTCTTCTAGAAATCGTCGTCTTCCTGCTTGATGATCGAATAGATCTCTTCGCGGGACGCGGCTCCACCCAGCCGTTTTCGGACGGTGTTGTTCTTCAGCAGTCGGGCGATCTTCGCCAGCGCCCGCAAGTGGATTCCGGCGCAGTTTTCGGGTGCGACCAGCAGGAAGAAGAGATGTGCCGGCTTGCCGTCCATGGACTCGAAGTCGACGCCCAGCGAGGATTTGCCGAAAGAAAGAGCCAGGTGGTCCAGGTTTTCGATCTTTCCGTGAGGGATGGCGATGCCGTCGCCGATCCCCGTGCTTCCCAGCCGTTCGCGCTCCAACAGCACTTCGATCAGGCGTTCCCGGTCCAGATGAGGCTTATAATGCAGCAGGGCACCGGTCAGTTCCTCGAGGACTTCCCGCTTGGTCGTTCCTTTCAGCTCCGCTATGATCGCTTCTCTGGGGAGAATGTCCAGTATCTTCATCAATCGCTCTGATTCCTCCTGGCCGGTTGATCCTTCGCCGCAGGCGAGGGCCCGCAGCCGGCCCGGACCGTCCTCGTGCGGCCGGCCCGCCGTTCATTGTACGGGTTCGATGAGCCCGAAGTCGCCGTCGTTTCGTTTGTAAAGAACGTTGACGCGGTTCGTGTGGCGGTTCGTGAAGACCAGGAACTCGCCGTTGGAGAGGTTGAGCTGCATCACCGCTTCGTCCAGGTCCATGGGCTTGGCGTGGAGTTGCTCCGTCTTCACCACCTGCGGCCCGCGTTCCTCTTCCTCTTCCGCCCATTCGAGAACTTCCGAGGCCGCCTCCAGGTTCTTTTCCCCCGCCGACGGTTTCCGCTTCCTGAGCTTGTCCTTGTATTTCTTGATCTGGGATTCGATCTTATCCGAAACCATATCTATAGCGGAATACATGTCTTCGGTTTCTTCCACGCCGTTGATGCGAATACCGTTGGCGTCGATGGTTGCTTCCGCGATATGCCGGAACTTTTCCACCTTCAGCACGATATTGGCTTCAATGGGTTCGTCCACGTACTTCTTGACCCGGGAAATCTTCTCTTCGGCGTAGTTCTTCAGGGCGGGAGAAGGTTCTATATTACGAAAAGTGACGTTGATCTGCATTTACGTTTCCCTCCACTCCATGGCACCAATTTGGAAACCCCCAGTGCTCGACGCACTAGCCGCCGTTTTCTCCCCACAACAACTGCTTCCTCTTGTGAGATGGAAGGATACCAAGCATTTCCCGGTACTTGGCCACGGTCCGCCGGGCGATCCGGATGTTGTCCCTCTTCAACAGGTCGACGATTTCCTGGTCGCTGTAAGGCTTTCCGGGATCCTCTTCACGGATGATCCGGCGTATCCGTTCCTTCACGCTTTCGGACGCCACCGCGTCTCCCACGACGCTGTTTATGGAACTGTTGAAGAAATATTTCAACTCAAAAATCCCCTGAGGGGTATGCATATACTTATTGGTTGTCACTCGACTGATGGTCGACTCGTGCATCCCCACATCCTCCGCCACGTCCCGAAGAACCATGGGTTTGAGGTGCGAGACGCCCCTTTCGAAGAAATCGCGTTGGAAATGGACGATGCTTTGGGCGACCTTGTAAAGCGTCCTCTGGCGCTGGTGAATACTCTTGATCAGCCAGGCGGCGGAACGCAACTTGGACTGGATGTACTCCTTCGTGTCTCCTGAAACGTCGGAATTCCGGCCCAAGGCTTCCTTGTAGTAGGGGTTCACCTTGAGCTTGGGCATCCCGTCCTCGTTCAGAAGGACCACGAATTCGTCGTCCACCCTGATCACGAAAACGTCCGGGCTGATGTACTGGACGTCGTCTTCCGTGTAGGCGCTCCCGGGTCTGGGGTCCATCCCGAGAATGATGTCCACGGCCTCCTTGACTTCTTCCTGCGATTTCTTGAGCGCCCGGACCAGTCCCTGGTAATTTCGGTTTTCGAGGAAATGGAGGTGGTTTTCGATGATGTCGACCACGAGGCCGTTGGGAAGGGCCAGGCTGTGAGCCTGGATGAGCAGGCATTCCCTCAGGTCGCGGGCCGCCACCCCGGGGGGGTCGAAGGTCTGGACCTTGCGCAGGACCTTTTCCACCTGCTCCGAGGTCGCCGCCGTCATTTCGGCGATTTCTTCGATGGTGGCCACCAGGTAACCGTCCCGATTGAGGTTGCCGATGACGGCGGCTCCAATTTCCTTTTCGTCGTCGTCCAGGCCGGAAAGGCGCAGCTGCCAGATGAGGTGGTCTTCCAGGGAAGCCTTGCGGGTGAGGCGCTGTTCGTAGGAAGGGTAGTCCTGGCCCGGGTCCCGTTCAACCAGAACCGGTGTGCTGGTATTGTATTCCTCCAGGTAGGCTTCCCAGTCGAAATCGTCACGGACCTTCTCGGTGATCTCCACCTCGGCGTAGGTTTCCTGGGCCGCTTCGGCCTGGATTTCGCCCTCTTCCCGTTCCGCCGTCTCCTCCTGACCCTCTTCCAGGACCGGGTTGGTTTCCAGTTCCTCGTGAATGGTTTCCACCAGTTCGAGCCGTGAGAGCTGGAGCAGCTTGATGGCCTGCTGCAACTGAGGCGTGATGATCAGTTGCTGGGAAAGCTTCATTTGCTGTTTGAGTTCCAATGCCATGATGCTTCTCGCCTTACAGGCAGAATCCCTGCCCCAAGTAGGTCTCGCGGGCCCGTTCGCTTCGAGCGATCATTTCGGGAACCCCCTGCTCCAGGATGCGGCCTTCGTGCATGATGTAGGCCCGGTCGCACACCTTGAGGGTTTCCCGGACGTTGTGGTCCGAAATGAGAACCCCGATGCCCCGGCCCTTCAGGGAACGGATGAGCCCCTGAATCTCAGCCACGGCGATGGGATCGATTCCCGCGAACGGTTCGTCGAGCAGAATGAAGCTCGGTTCCGTAACCAGTGCCCGGCTGATTTCGAGCCGTCGCCGTTCGCCCCCCGACAGCCGTTCCGCCTTGTTTCGGGCCAGGTGCGAGATATTGAGATCCGCCAGGAGCGCCTTGAGTCTTTCTCTGCGCTCCGCGCGTCCCAGATCCAGGGTTTCGAGGATCGCCATGACGTTTTCTTCCACCGTGAGCTTCCGGAAAACGGAAGGCTCCTGGGGCAGGTAGGCGATGCCCTTTCGAGCCCGCAGATACATGGGGTCGCCTCCGATGTTCGCGCCGTCCAAGTGAACGGTTCCCGCATCCGGGCGGATGATTCCGACCACCATGTAGAAGGTCGTGGATTTTCCGGCACCGTTCGGTCCCAGGAGCCCCACGATCTCTCCCTGCTCCAGGTCCAGGTTCACGCGGTCCACCACGCAGCGTCCGCCGTAGTGCTTCACGAGTTCCCGAATCCGGAGCGACCTCGAAGCGCAACCCATCCGCTCAATCCTCCGACCTTTTGGGGTGGAGCACCGCCTGCACCGGCTGGTCGGAACTTCCTTCCACCACGCTTCGTTCCTCTTCCAGGTAGAGTGTGATGAGGCGCCCTTGGACACTGTCCTTGCCCTGGATCAGCCGCGGGTTTCCCGACAACACGATTTTCTGTTCCTTCTGGAAGAACACCGCTTTCTCCGCTCGGGCGACCTTGTCCTCGCGGGTGATCGTCACCTCGCCTTCCACTTCGATGCGCTCCACCTCTTCCATCATCTGATTTCCGGCCAAGTCGGCGCCTTCCTTTGCGTACACCGTGAGCCGCTTTCCCGTGATCACCAGGTCGTCCTGCTTGACCACCACGCGACCTTCGAATCGGATGATGTGGGAACGCTGGTCCACCACCATGCGATCGCTCGCCACGTGGAGCGGCGACCTGCCGGCCAGAGCCTTGACTTCCGGCCCTTTGGGCGTTTCGGTGGCGGCCGCAGGATTCCCCGGGCCGGTCTGACCGACGGCGGTCCACAGAAGCCCGGCTGCGATCGCCGCGGCCCAGGTGAAAATCCTAGGATGTCGTTTCATCGCGTCCCCAACCGCTCTCCTGCCTCGGTCCCGTTCTACGGCCGCTGAAAGCCGGCGCCGGCGAAGACCGCCTGAACCGAGCCTTCCATCACCGCCTGTTCCGCTGCAAGGAAATAGGTCCAGCGGTTCCCTTGCAGCCTCATGTCCGGACCGGTCACCCGGGTGAAGGCTTCCGAATGGATGACGCCGTCTCCGTGGCGGTAGTGGGCGCTTTCCGTGACCAACTCGTAGTTCCGATCACCCCGGGCCACCCGAGCCCTCACGTCGTCCCACAGGTCGATATCCTTGGTGCCGGCGTGGAGGCGCCCTTTCCGGCTTTCCAGAACGATGGGCTCACCCTCCTTCGTATATAGGATCAGGTGGACGTTGGAAAGGAGCGTCTTCTGGCTCTCGCTGTCGTATCGGGCCTCCGACGCGTTCAGCTTCCAGAGTCTGCGCCCTTCACGCACCTCCGTGTATTCCATGTCCGTGAGTTTCATCTCCGAAGCCGGAACATCGTCCTGCACGATCGCCGCGCGGTTCCTGCGCCGGCTTTCCCCTTTCCAGAAACCGAAAACCAGCGCCCCCACAAGCACCAGAGCCACCACCACGCTGAGACCGTGAAACAACCTGCTGCGAATTCCCATATTCCGTCAAGACCCGGTCATCTTCAGAAATTGCGAACAGTTAGACTCTAACACGCGCGTCGGCGGAGTGTAAAGGCATATGACATCGACTCCATCCCGGGATCCGGTCGAGAAGAACCGGCGCAAGGCGAGTGTTTCCGTCCGGCGGCGAAGGGAAGCGTCAGACCTCGGAAGGGAAATCGTGAAAGTATCGACGGGTCACCGATTCCCAGAGTCCCTGCGAATGGAGCAGCAGTTCGCAGACTTCCCGGCAGGCTCCCCGACCTCCGGCGGCCCGGGTGACGTAATGGGCGTAGGGCCGCACGTGGGGGCTGGCGTTGGGGACCGTGACGGCGAAGCCGACCCGCCGCATCACGGGAATATCGATCAGGTCGTCGCCCATGTAACCCACCTGGGCGTCCCGGAGGCCGAGTTCTTCCTTGAGCGCCGCGTAGGTGCCCGCCTTGTGCTGGATGTTCTGATACACGTGACGGATTCCCAGTCCTTCCGCACGCCGGGCCACGGCTCCGCAGTAGCGGCCCGACATGAAGGCGACTTCCAGACCCGCACGCAGAAGCAGCTTGATGCCGTGGCCGTCCTGGACGTCGTAGGCTTTCAGTTCCGAACCGTCGTCGTGGTAGATGATCCGCCCGTCGGTCAGGACCCCGTCCACGTCGAAAATCATGAGCCGCACGGCGAAGACTTTCCGGCGGACGGCTTCGTCCGGGACGGTGAATGTCCGAGGTTCGGCAGCCGGCATGAGGCATCCTCCCGGATTTCAGGGGTCGGCGAAGGCGGCGGATTCGCCTCTTGCGCAGCGGCGCCGGGCGGTGCGGTAGAGTTCCACGAGCACGGCGAGCAGTTCTCCGGCGTCCGAAAGCGACAGCGAGTTGGGGCCGTCGCAGAGGGCGCGGTCGGGGTCTTCGTGGACTTCGAAGAAGACGCCGTCGGCGCCGGCCGCCACGGCCGCAGAGGCCAGCGGCCCCACGAAGTCGCGCTGGCCACCCGAAGACCGCCCCAGTCCCCCCGGAAGCTGCACGCTGTGGGTGGCGTCGAAGACCACCGGGTATCCCAGGGCCGCCATCACGGGGATGGACCGCATGTCCACCACCAGGTTGTTGTACCCGAAGGCAGTCCCCCGCTCGGTCAGAAGGATTTTACGATTGCCGGTGCTTTCGACCTTCTTCACCACGTTCACCATGTCCCAGGGAGCCAGAAACTGGGCTTTCTTGAGGTTCACGGGCTTTCCCGTTTCGCCGGCCGCCAGGACAAGGTCCGTCTGGCGGACAAGAAAGGCCGGGATCTGGATGACATCCACCACCCGGGCCGCTTCTTTCGCTTCCCTCCGGGAATGCACGTCCGTAAGGACCGGAACGCCGACTTCCCGCCGTACACGCTCCAACATCGCCAGGCCGCGCTCAAGCCCGGGGCCGCGAAAGGAATCGATGGCGGTTCGATTCGCCTTGTCGTAGGAACTTTTGAAGATGTAGGAAACCCCCAGCTCATCGCAGGCCCTTTTGAGAAACGTCGCCACCTTGAGGGCCAAAGCTTCGCTTTCCAGCACGCAGGGCCCTCCGATCAGGAAAAGGCGGTCCTTCCCCACGGGATTTCCCAGAACGTCAAACGTCGACAACCGGCGTCTCCTCCATCACCACGATCCAGCCTTCTCAGCATACCTTGGGCGGCACCGGCGGGGGTCCCCCCAGTGCCCGTTCCAGGGACTGGCTCACAAACGTCTTGAAAAGCGGGTGCGGATCCATGGGCTTGGATTTGAATTCGGGGTGAAACTGGCAGCCCAGAAACCAGGGATGATCGGCCAGTTCGATGATTTCCACAAGATTCTTGTCCGGGGAAAGCCCCGTGAAGCGCATGCCGTGCCGGCTCAGGACGTCCCGGTATTCGTTGTTGAACTCGTAACGGTGCCGGTGGCGTTCCGAAATCTCATGCCGTCCGTAAGCCTGGAAGGCCAGGCTGCCTTCTTCCAGGATGCATGGATAGGCCCCCAGGCGCATGGTGCCGCCCAGATCCGAGCCCTCGTCACGCCTCACCACCTGGTTGTTCTTGTAGTCGAACCATTCCCGCATCAGGTAGATGACCGGGTCAGGCGTGTGTTTGTCGATTTCCATGCTGTGGGCTTCTTCAAGGCCCGCCACGTGGCGGGCGAATTCCACGACCGCCATCTGCATGCCCAGGCAGATGCCGAAAAAAGGCATTCGATTTTCCCGGGCGAAACGGATGGCCTTGATCTTTCCTTCGATGCCGCGGGAACCGAAACCACCGGGCACCAGGATGCCGTGGGCGTCCCTGAGCAGCGCTTCGCCTCCCAGTTTCTCCACTTCTTCGGAGTCCACGAAGGAGAGGTGAACCCGGGCGCTGTTGGCCGCTCCCGCGTGAGCCAGAGCCTCGTTGAGGCTCTTGTACGATTCCCTGAGGTCGATGTACTTGCCCACAATGGCGATGGTTACGTCGTAGGCGGGGCTCTTGATGCGCCGGACCAGATCTTCCCAGTCCTGGAGGTGAGGGGCGCGGGTCCAGATGTTGAGAACGCGCAGGATCTTTTCGTCCAGACCTTCTTCATGGAAGAGAAGGGGCACTTCGTAGATGGAGTCCACGTCCTTGGCGGTGATCACGGCATCGGGTTCCACGTTGCAGAAATGAGCGATCTTGGCCTTGATCTCCCTGGAAAGGGCCATTTCGGTGCGGCACAGCAAAATGTCCGGCTGAATGCCGATACCCCGCAGTTCCTTGACGCTGTGCTGGGTGGGTTTCGTCTTCAGTTCGCCGGCGACCTTGACGTAAGGCACCAGGGTCACGTGGACGTAGAGGACGTTTTCGCGCCCCACGTCGTTTCGGAACTGGCGGATGGCTTCCAGAAAGGGCAGGCTTTCGATGTCGCCGACGGTCCCGCCGATTTCCACGATCACCAGGTCCACGCCGTTTTCCACCCCGCGGATGCATACCTTGATTTCGTCGGTGACGTGAGGGATGACCTGCACGGTGCCGCCCAGGTAGTCGCCCCGCCGCTCCTTGGTGATGACCGAATAGTAGATGCTTCCTGAGGTGTAGTTGTTCTTCTTGGTCATCTTGGCGTGGGTGAAGCGTTCATAATGGCCCAGGTCCAGGTCCGTTTCCGCACCGTCGTCGGTCACGTAGACTTCCCCGTGCTGAAAGGGGTTCATGGTGCCGGGGTCCACGTTGATGTAGGGGTCGAGCTTCTGGATGGTGACGCGCAGCCCCCGGCTTTCCATGAGGGCGCCGATGGAGGCGGCGGCCAGGCCTTTTCCGAGCGATGAGAGCACGCCTCCGGTGATGAAGATGAATTTGGACGGTCGCAAGGGCTTTCTTCCTCTTTCGCTGTGGTCTCCGGGCGGGGACCCGGTTCCCTCCGCTTTGCTGGACTTTTCGGCTGCCGCCGCACGTTCCGGCCGGCTTCAGTATAGCCTCCGATCGTTCAAAGTCAATTGGAAGCCCGCCGCCCCTGCATGTACGATTTTTCTCTTGCGCCTCCGCCTGGTTTTGCATTAAAGTACAGCCCGTTAATGCGACTTGACTGTCAGGTTGCCCCTCCACGCTGTTGACAAGCAAAATCCCATAACCCGTCCACCCGTTGTCGCAAGGCAGGCCAGATGAGTGTACGCCAGTGGATGACCACCGATGTGGTGAGCACAACCGAGAAGGCCTCCATCCAGGAAGCCCTGGCCCTCATGAAGCGGCATTCGATCCGCCATCTGCCCGTGGTGGACGAGACCCAACGGCTGGTGGGATGGGTGACGGATGCAGACCTGCGAGGGGTCCTGATCGCGTCTATGCTCGAAGACTTGACGGTGGCGGACGTGATGGTCCGCCAGCCTTACTTGGTCCGCCCGCAGGATTCCCTGGAGAAAGCGGCGTCGCTCATTCTGAACCAGCGCATCGGCGGCCTGCCCGTAGTGGACGGCGCCCGGCTGGTGGGCGTGATCACGGTGGTGGATATTCTCTCGGCGTTCATTTCGCTTCTCGGCATCATGGAACAGTCCAGCCGGCTGGACGTCAAGATGGGAGGTGCGAAAACGACGCTCGAAGAAGTGACGCGCCTGCTGCATGGGTCCGGCGCGGAAATCATCAGTGTGTGTTACCTCAGGCCGTTCGAAGACCAGCACCCGGTCTATTCCTTCCGGTTGAAGAAGTGCGATCTGGCTCCCATTGTCGCGAAGCTGAAAGATCACGAGGTGGAAGTGGTTTCGAGCGAATCCTGACCGGATGACGTTCGATCGGCTTTCCTTGTGGGATCCTTACGGATTGTGCCGCGGCGGGACGGCTCCTTCCCTGTTGCAGTGGCGGCGGTGGCGGATCGAAGGCGTTTTGGAAAGGTGTGGCGCCGCGCGTGCTTTCCAGACCCCCTTCGGCGTTTGGAGCGGGCAGAGGTTCCCCGATCTCACGAGCTGCGGAGCCGCATTCCCCCGCTTCCCCCGGCTTGCAGGTGATTTCCGGCGACGCCTGGTGCCGGCTCCCTCGGAACCTGCGGTCGGGCGCCGGACGCAATCGGTGGAAAGGAGGTGGTTCGCTCCGTTTCGTGGCGTTCGGTTCAACCGTTGACCCGGTGAAGGCCGCGGCGTCGTGTGTTGGCCGGCGATGGAAGGCTTCCGTTGAAACCCAGTGGGTAAGGAGGAATGAGGATGGCAAGGATACCCGAATCTTATCTGCCCCCGAAGGAAATGTGGCCCGAATACATCGTTCCCGGAGAATTTTCCGACATTCCCATGAAGCTCAACCTGGCCGACTACTTCGTCGATCGGCATGTGCGCGAAGGCCGGGGGGACAGCGTTGCGGTCAAGTTCATGGACAAGACCTTCACGTACGCCGATCTGCAGCGGATGGTCAACAAGTTCGGCAACGCGCTGAAGGCGGCCGGGGTGGAGTCCCAGGACCGTGTGGGTATCCGGCTGGTCAATTCCCCTCAGGCCGTGGCCAGTATCTTCGCCATCGAAAAGGTGGGAGCGATCCCCGTGCCCACGTCCCCGCTGTGGTCCAAGGAAGAGGTGGCTTTCGTGGCCAACAACGCGGAGATGAAGTTCTTCGTGGTCAACGCGCCGCTTCTGGGACCCGTCGAAGAAGCCAAGCACGATTTTGAGTACGGAACCAAGGTCATCGTCATCGGGGGAAAGCCGGATGAGGTGAAGGCGGCAGGCAACCTCAGCTTCGAGGAGATGATGGAACAGGGGGCGCCGGACCTGGAAGCGGAGATGCTGGAAGCCGACGACATCGGGGTCATCCTGTACACGTCCGGGACCACCGGGATGCCCAAGGGCTGCGTGCACTTCGTCAGGCCGGTGGTCATCGAGGCCTGCCTGGTGAACAAGTATGTCTACGACCTGAAGCCCGGAGACATCCTGGGGGGATCGGCTCCGGTTTCCTTTGCGGCCGGCTTCGGGACGTTCACCCTCATACCTTTCGCGGGAGGCGCCGGCATCTCCCTCATCCCCAAGTTCGCGCCGGCGGACATGCTGGATCTCATCCAGAAACACAAGATCACGGTGGTGACCGGTCTGCCCACGGCCTACCGGGCCCTCATGAAGTTCCCGGAATTCAAGAAGTACGACCTCAGCTCGGTGCGGCTTTACACGTCGGGAGGCGACGCGCTGGGGGCCGAGACGCTGGACGGATGGAAACAGCTGACGGGGCAGCCCATCTGGGAAGGCCTCGGCGGGACCGAAATGCTTCACCTGGTCACATCCAACACCATGAACCCCGAGCCGGTTCCCAACTCCATCGGGAAGGCTCTGCCCGGCATCAAGGTGCGGGTCATCGATGCGGGTTGGAACGACGTGAAGCCCAACGAAGTGGGCAGCATGGTCATCAAGGGGCCTTCCGGTACGCTTTACTGGAAACCCTACGTGGACAACGAGCGGCTCCTGAAGTCTCAGCAAAAGGGCGTGGTCAAGGGCTGGAACCAGATGGGCGACGCGGTCTACATGAGGGAAGACGGGAACATCTTCTTCGTGTCGCGTGAAGACGATATGATTAAAAGTTCCGGGTATCGCATCGGCCCTGCGGAAGTGGAGGAAGCGATCATGAAGCACCCGGCGGTGGCGGACGCCGGGGTCGTTGGGGTTCCGGATCCGGAGAAGGGTCAGATCACCAAGGCGTACATCGTCATGAAACCCGGCCAGGAGGGCGGCGATGCGTTCTTCGAGGAACTGAAGGAATTCTTGAAGCAGCACATCGCCGTGTACAAGCTGCCGCGCGCCGTGGAGTTCGTGGAAACCCTTCCGCGGACGCCCACCGGGAAGCTGCTGCGCCGGATGCTCCGGAAATAGACAACCCACGGGCTTACGCCTGTTCCTCCCGCAACGTTCCCCCCGCCCCCGCGGGGGGATTTTCTTTCCAGGAGGTGGCCATGAGCTGGAAGGTCACGGTGCTTTGCGAAAATACGGTGCCCGTGCCGGGGCTCCTGGGCGAACACGGGTTTTCCGCCTACGTGGAAACCCCGGAAACAACGCTGCTGTTCGACACCGGCCAGGGCTTCGGGCTGGTTCCCAACATGCTTCGCCTCAAGAAGGACCTGCAGAAGGTGTCGGCTCTGGTCCTGAGCCACGGCCACTTCGACCATACCGGGGGACTGCTGGCCTTCTTGGGGGTTCGGGGGCCGTGCGAAGTGGTGGCCCATCCCCAGGTGCTGGAAGAGCGGTTCCGCTGGATGCCGGTCGGCCTTGAAGAAAAGCCGGTTTCCATCGGCCTGCCCTGGCGCGAAGCGTATGTGGTGAGTCGGGGGGCGCGTTTTCGTTGGGTGGAGTCGTTCGAAGAACTGGCTCCGGGGGTATGGGTGACGGGAGTGGTCCCCCGAAGAACGGATTTCGAAACCGGGGATCCCAAGTTCGTGGTGCGACGGGACGGTGCGTGGGTTCCCGACCCGTTCCTGGATGACTACTCCCTCGCCCTGAACACCCCCGAGGGCTTGGTGGTGGTGCTGGGCTGCGCCCACGCGGGAATCATCAATATCCTGGAACACTTCACGGAAAAAACGGGGATCGACCGCATTCACGCCGTTCTCGGAGGGACCCACCTGGGGTTTTCGCCCAGGGAGCAACTGGACAGGACCATCGAGGCCTTGAAGCGATTCAAGGTGAAGACGCTGGCGGTGAGCCACTGCACGGGCCAGCAGCCTGTGGCCAGGCTGGCCGCGGAATTCGGTGCCGGCTTCGCCTTTGCGCCCGTCGGGTTCGTACTGGAAGTCGGCTAGCCCGGGCCCCTCCGGGGGCGGCTCGGGAAGCGTCGAGACGGGAAGGCCTTGTGAGTTTCCGGCAAATGGTTTAGGTTCCGCGTCAGCCGAAGGCGACAGGATCGTCGGTTCTTTCCGGTGAGGCATCTGCAATGAAGACCGTCGCGTTCCGCGCATTCCTGATCACTTTCCTGATCCTCGCGGCCGTGCCGGCCGGCTTTCCGGTCCGGGCGGGATCCCGGGAACCCGTCAGGATCGGGGAAGTGAACCCGCTCACGGGACGGCTCGCCACCCATGGCCGTGAGATCCACGAAGGGATCCTTTTGGCCGTCGAGGAAGCCAACCGGGCTGGAGGCCTGGAGGGGCGCCCGGTGGAGCTGCTGTCGCGCGACGACCAGAGCCGGCCTGACGTGGCGATCAACCAGACCCAGGATCTGCTTTACCGGCAGAAGGTGGTGGCTCTGGTGGGCGGCTACGTGGATTCTCTGGTGGGGCCGATCTCGGAGCTGGCGGCGCGGCACGGGACGCCGTATGTGGCTTCGGCGAGCCTCCAGCGCTCCCTGACCCTGACCGGCAACAACCCGTACTTCTTCCGGGTCGCCCACGTGAGCGGCCTTGTGGAACCGATCTGCGGGTTCCTGTCCGGGGTTCTCCGTCCCCGGCGGCTGGCCGTACTGTACGCGGCGACGCCGGGCGCCACCGAACTGTCCCGGGAAGTGCGCGCTTGCCTTTCGAAGCAGGGCATTCCGGTGCGGATGGAAGAAAAATTCCGACCCGGCACGCCCGATTTTTCCCCGCTCGTGCTCAAGATGCGCCGGGAGCGGGTGGATGTTCTTCTCTGCGCGGGATTTTTCTCGGATCACCTGATCCTGGTGCGACAGCTCCGCGAACAGAAGGTGCCGCTGGATGCCTACATCGGGCCGTGGGGGGTGGCCTACGATTCGTTCATCGAAGAAACCGGGGCGCTGAGCGAGAGGCTGATCGGGATGTGCGCCTGGAACCCCGGGATTCCTTATCCGGGAACGGAAGAGGCGTCCCGGCGGTTCGTGGAAGCGTTCCGTGAGCGCTTCGAAAGGCTCCCGACCACGACCACCATGCACGGTTACACGTCCGCCAAAGTGCTTCTCATGGCCATCGACCGGGTTCTCGAGGCGGGAAAGGAACTGAGCGGCGAAGCGGTTTCGGCATCGCTTAAGGGCCTGGATGAGACGCTTCCCATGGGCCGGGTGGCCTTTGACGCAAAGGGAGACCCCAAGTTCTACCGACAGGTGATCGTTCAGGTTCAGGACGGGCGGCTGGTCCCCATCTATCCGGAAGAACGCGCCCGGGGTGCCCTGCTTGTTCCGTGGTGACGTGCGGCTGCGAAAGCGGGAAGGTCGCCGGGCGAGCGGGTTCGGCGACGCGGAAAAGTGCGTGATCCATGTGGCTTCAGTTTCTCATCAACGCGGTGTCCCTCGGTTCCTTTTATGCCTTGGTGGCGCTGGGTTTTTCCCTGATTTTCGGGGTGACCCATGCCTTCAACCTCGCCCATGGGGAGCTGATCCTGGCCGCGGGCTATCTGGCCTACGTGCTGGGAGAGTCGCTGGGCCTGTCGTTCTTTCAGGCGCTTCCGTTCTGCGTGTCCGCGCTGCTGCTGGCCGGCGCCCTGCTCCACGTGCTCATCAGGCGCGTGCGGGAGCCCTTCGAGCTGAATTCGCTGGTGGTGACCTTCGGGATCGCCCTGATCCTGCAGCACGTGATGCTGGGCCTCTTTTCGGCCGACTACCGCCTCATCCCGCCGCCGGGCCCTCCCCTGTTTTTTGAAGCCGCGGGCGTCATCGTGACACGAACCCAGGTCCTTCTGGTGGTCTTGTCGATGGCGGCCACATCCGCGGTCTACCTTCTGTTGCGCAAGACCTTTCTCGGGAAGGCGCTCCGAGCCACCATTCAGCAGCAGGAAGCCGCCCGGCTGGCCGGTATCCAGGTGGAGCGGATGGGGTTCATCGCGTTCTGCCTGGGCGGGATGCTCATCGGTCTTGCGGGCCCCCTTTTCGGCCAGACCACCTATCTGCATCCGGCGGGGTGGATGGAGGCGACCCTGATCGCCATCATTGTGACCATTTTTGCCGGAGTCGGGCGGATGCGCGGCGTGCTTCTGGCGGCCTGGATGCTCGGCCTGGTGGAATCCTTCGCCGTCTGGGCGCTGGGAGTCAGTTGGCGCGAGGCGGTGAGCGCGGTCATCCTGATCGCGCTGCTCCTTGTGAAACCTCGTGGTTTGCTGGCGCAAAAAGGAGCGTTCGAATAGCGATGAAACGGTTGGACGTCCCTGTTCGAAACCTCGTTCTGTGGGCGGCTTTCGCCGTCCTGGCCCTGTGGCCCGCCCTGTTCGATTCGCCGATCCATCTGAGCGTGTTCGGATTTGCTTTTTTTTACGGGGCATTGGCGCTGGCGTGGAACGTTTCGACCCTTACGGGGGTGCTTTCCCTGGGGCATGCCGTCTACTTCGGCCTGGGTGCCTACGGAGCGGCAATGGTCGATCATCACTGGCAGGTGTCGCCGTGGTTGACGCTGCTTCTCGGCGGTGCGGCCGGCGCGACGGCCAGCGTCTTTCTGGCGCTGCTTTTCAAGAACCTTCGTGGCGCCTCGTACGCCCTGGCGACGCTCGCCGCGGTCGAAGTCCCCAAGGGAATCGCGGACAACTGGGAATCCGTGACGTTCGGCTCCCTGGGGATCGTGGGTATCCGGCCCTTTCCGGCATGGCATTTCGGTTCCTGGTCGTTGGATTTCGGAGAAAGTCTGAAGGCCCAATACTATCTCCTGTTGAGCCTCATGGTCCTTTTCGGGTGGGTGCACTATTTGGCCATCCACTCCCGCTGGGGTTGGGCCATCCGGGCGGTTCGTGAAGACGAAAGCGCGGCGGCGGCTCTGGGCGTGGATGTCCTGGGGGTCCGGACTCAGGCCGCCCTGGTGAGCGGTTTCCTGACGGGGGTCTGCGGCGGAATCTACGCGCATCTGTTGGGGCTGATCGAGCCGCCGCTGGTTTTCAGCCTGCACGTCTCGGCGTTGCCCCTGGTGCTGTGTATTTTCGGCGGGCGCTTCCGCTTCTACGGGCCGCTGGTGGGAGCCTTGATCCTCTACCCCACGGACCAGCTGCTGTTCCACACGCTTTTTCCCGTGGGTCATGCAGCGCTCTACGGCATGGTCATCGTTTTGGTGATCCTCTTTTTTCCCGGCGGAGTGGGCGCATGGGTGCAGCGGAGAAGACGCCCTGCCTAGCGGTGGAGGACATTTCCGTGAAGCTGGGAGGGAAAACCGTGCTCCACCGGGTGAGCCTCCAGGTGGAAGACGGCGAAATCGTGAGCGTCATCGGGCCGAACGGTGCCGGGAAGACAACCCTTTTCGACGTGATCACCGGGCGGCTGCGCCCGACAGGCGGCCGAGTTTTCTATCGGGGCCGCTCCATCACCGGGTGGCCGCCGCACCGGGTATGTCGAGCGGGTATCGGGCGGACCTTTCAGATCGCTCGGCCGTTTCCTGAAATGACCGCCCTCGAAAACGTGCTCATCGGCCTCTGGTTCGGAAAAGGCGTGAGTGTTGGAGGGAGGAGGGCTTGCGAACAGGCGCGCGAACTGCTGGAAGCGGTGGGACTCGGGACCAAGGTGGATACGCCGGCCAGGGAACTGACGCTTTCGGAGCAACGCCGCCTGGAAGTGGCACGGGCTCTCTCCACGCGGCCGAAGCTCCTCCTGCTGGACGAAATCGCGGCCGGGCTGAGCCCCCAGGCCGTGCGGCAGGCCGTGGAATTGGTCCGGGCGTTGAGAGCCCGCGGCGTGACGCTCCTCATCATCGACCATTTCTTGAACCTTACGGCCAGGGTTTCCGATCGTTTGGCGGCGTTGGACAAGGGGGAGAAGATCGCCGAGGGGAAACCGCAGGAAGTGATCCAGAACCCGGAGGTGATTTCCGCCTACCTGGGTGAGCGACGGCGCAGGGGCGGAGGAGGGAACGGGGAAGGCAACGAGGGGTCGCTGGTGCCATGAAAACCGCTGAATCCGGGGCGCCACTGCTGGAGGTCCGCCATGTGTTCGTTTCCTTCCATGATGCGCCCATCTTGGAGGACGTGAGTTTCGACGTCCGGCCCCGCCAGATCGTTGCCATGGTGGGCCCCAACGGGGCGGGGAAGACCACCATCTTAAAGTCGGTGGCCGGATTGATCCGACCCGTGGGCGGAAAGATTCGCTTCGCCGGTGAACCCGTGGAAGGGCTGTCCGTGGCGGAGGTGGTGCGCCGGGGGATCGTCTACGTTCCGGAAGGGATGAGCGTCTTTCCTGAAATGACGGTCCTGGAAAACCTGGAGGTGGGGGGGTACTTGAAGCGGCGGGAAATCCCGCAGCGCTTGGAAATGGCTTTCTGTCTCTTTCCGGAGCTTCGGGAAAAAAAGGGGGTGCCGGCGGGTTCGCTGAGCGGTGGTCAGAAGCGTATGGTCACGCTGGGAAGGGGCCTCATGGCCGGAGCCCGCCTGCTGCTTCTGGACGATCCGTTCCTGGGATTGAGCCCCAAGATCGTCCGGCGGTTCTGCCAGACGTTCCGACAACTTCGGGATAGCGGCATGACGCTCCTCATCGCCGGCCAGCACGTTCGGCGCCTGTTGAACGTAGCGGACCTAGCGTTTCTCGTGGAAGACGGATCCATCACCCTTTCGGGACCGGGACCGGAAATCCTCCAAAACCATCACCTGCAGCAGATTCTCTTTGGCATCCAGCCTCAAAGATGACAGGCGGTCCCTGAAAGGGCGGAAACCTTCGACGGGGAGCCTCCCGGCTCGAGCGGTTCTACGCGCATGCCCGGGTTGCGGTCCCGCGATCGGTGTCGTTTCGACGCTTGACTTGAAGCACGATCCCCGCTAAGTTGCGTGAGCGTCGAACGCCACTCGAAAGCGGGAACGCAGAAGCGTTCCGCCGGCCTCCATGGGCCGGGAGCCAGAAGGCTTCGAGGGAACCGGCGGGTGCAAGGACGGGGAGCGGGAACGTTCCCGGCAGCTGTTTCAATTGGGTCACGAAGGCCGGCACTTGGGTGTCGGCCTTTTTTTGTGCTGCGATGGGCTTGGTGTCTCGATGAGGCTATACGAGGAGGTTCGCTATGCGACGTTGGCTTCGATGGGTGGTGCCTTCCGCGTTGATCGCGGTGTTGACCTTTCCTGGGAGCGCCCCCGCACATTTCGGGGTGATCCTGCCTTCCGACGATATCGTCACCCAGGAAGACCCGAAGAACCTGGTGCTGGAGGTGAAATTCGTCCATCCCATGGAAGGAGCTTACATGGCGATGGCGAAGCCCAAACGGTTCGGCGTGGTTCGTTCGGGGGAGCACAAGGACCTGCTTCCTATTCTGAAAGAGGCCGAAGGAAAAGGCCCCGATCAAGAGGGAAGCTTCACCTACTGGAAAGGCGAGGTTGCGATCGGGCGTCCCGGGGATTACGTATTCTACGTGGAACCGGCTCCCTACTGGGAACCGGCGGAAGACAAGTATATCGTGCACTATACCAAGGTGTGCGTGAACGTCCTGGGATTGGAGGAAGGCTGGGACGAACCGGTGGGCCTGGAAACGGAAATCGTTCCCCTGAGCCGGCCTTACGGCTTGTGGACGGGAAACGTCTTCACCGGCCGGGTGCTGCTGGAGGGGCGGCCGGTCCCGCACGCGGAGATCGAAGTGGAATATCTGAACGAATCGCCCGGCAATCCGAATTTTGTTCAGCCTCCGTCGGACCCCTTCGTGACTCAGGTGATCCGGGCCGACGAAGACGGGGTCTTCCATTACGCGATGCCCAGGGCCGGCTGGTGGGGTTTCGCGGCCTTGAGCGATGCGACTTGGAAGCTCGAACGCCAAGGCGTTGAAAAGGACGTGGAAATCGGCGCTGTCTTCTGGGTGCGCGCCACGGACATGCGCTGAGACCGGCCGCTGGAACCCTGCGAATCACCGGAGCGAAGGCGGCCGGGCCGCTTCCACCGTGCCCGTCCGGGGTCATGCTTCCGGCCCCGGGCGGGGAAGGGTCGAGCAAACCTTTTTGCCGGCGGTGGTTCAGTGGGTGGCGGTGTGGACTGGAGGAGGAGATGGAGCTGAAGCGAATGGGGATCATCCTGGCGGTCATGGCTGCCGTGACGGGGTTTTCGGCTCCCGCCTGGAGTCACAAGGTGAACGTTTTCGCCTATGTGGAACGCGGCAGGGTGCATGTGGAAGGCTACTTTCCTGACGGCAAGCCCGTGGGAAACGCCGCGATCCAGGTCCTCGACAGCCGGGGGCGCAAACTGCTGGAAGGCAGAACGGATGCGGAAGGGCTCTTTTCCTTCCCCCTACCGAAAAAGGACGACCTGACCATCGTGATCGACGCTTCCATGGGCCACAGAAACCAGTTTCTGCTGAAGAAACAAGACTTGGGGGACTAGTTGAAGTCGGTGCCGGTGTTTGGGAAAGCGGTCCTGGGTGTCGCGTGCCTCGCCGCGGTGTGGATCTTGTTACCGTACGGTTTTTCTGGAGCGGGCCCGGTGGTTCGGACGGCGGAAGCGTCGGCTGAAGCCGAACGACCCGGGTCATGGCCGGAGCGTCGTTCGGGATGCGAAGAAGATCTGGTTCTGATCAAGGAAGAACTGGATCGGCTGTCACAGGAAATGCACCACCTGCGACGCGATGTGGCGCGCCTTCGTGAGGAAGTCTCCCAGCCCGGGTTGAAGGAAGCGGTGGCCGGCGTCGGCTTCATTTTCGGGCTCTTCGGAGTGGCCTTTTTCCTCCGCGCAAGGCGCTCGGGCCGAACCGGGCCGGGGACATGAGGAAGCGGCATGCACCTTTCGGACGGAGTGCTACCGACGGCGGTGACGCTCGGCGGCTTTGCGGCGGCTGCGGCTGCGGCGGCCTGGAGTCTTCGAAGAACACGGGCGGAGGATCTCCCCAAGGTGGCGGTGGTGACGTCTTCGTTCTTCGTGGCTTCGCTGATCCACGTTCCTCTGGGCCCCACCAGCGTCCACTTGCTTCTTCCGGGCCTGGTGGGGATCCTGCTCGGGCCCGGAGCGTTTCTGGCCATCGTTCTCGGGCTGATTCTCCAGAGCTTTCTTTTCGGGTTCGGAGGAATCACGGCACTGGGAGCCAATGCCGTCATGATGGGGGTCCCGGCATGGATTGCGGGGGCCCTGTTTCGGGCCTTTCGGGGAGAACGGGCGGCCCGGCAGGCGGTCCTCGGGGCCTTCGCCGGTGCCTTGGCGGTGGCCCTGGCCGCGTTGATCCTCGCCCTTTTTCTGTTCACTGGGGGTGAAGATTTCCTGGGGGTCGCCAAGATCGCGTTGGCAGCCCATGTTCCAGTCATGGCGGTCGAAGCCCTGATCACCGGGGTTTCGATCTCTTTCCTGGCCAAGGTCAAACCGGAACTGCTGGACAGGCCGTTCACCACCGGTTCCCGTTGAAGTCGTGGCGGGAAACCGCACGTCACCGCCGGTCGAGGGTGCGAGCATGACGGACGTTTCCGAGGTCTTGAGGATCCCATGGCCCGCCTTCCTTTCCGGAACGGTCGCGGCGGCGGGAGCGGCCCTCTGGGGCTGTCGCCGGATTTTTCCGAGCGAAACTTCGAAGGTGGAAGGAGACGATGAGGCGGAAAGGGACTGGTCCCTTCCCGCGGTGGATGCGTTCCAGGACCGCCGGTCGCCCTTTCACCAGTGGGATCCCCGTTTCAAGATCGCGTCGATCCTGGCGTACTGCTTCCTGGTGGTTTCGCTCAGAACCGTCCTCATGGCCCTGGCGGCCGCCGCCGTCTCTGCGGCCTGCGTGGCGGCGGCCCGCGTTCCGTTGGGGAGAGCGTTCAGGCGGGTGGCCGCGATCGGCGGTTTTCTGGTCATGCTCGTTCTCGTGATGCCCTTGACCGTACCGGTGAAGGACGGGGACGTGGTAGCGGTGGTCATGCCGTTGGATTGGCTGAGGCTCAACGTCCGGGGTTTCGAGATCGCCCTGCTGATCGGGCTCAAGGCGACGGCGGTGACGCTTCTCATGGAACCCCTCCTGGGGACGGCTCCCTTTGCGGCCACCGTTTCGGCCCTCGCCCGTATCGGGTTGCCCAAGAACCTTTGCCAGATGCTGCTGCTGGCGCACCGCTACCTTTACGTTTTTCAGCATGAAGCCCGGCGGATGAGTGCGGGAATGGCCGTTAGGGGCTTTCGAAAGCGAACCGATTGGGCAACGCTTCAAGCGACCGGGAATTTCCTGGGGATGCTCTTTGTGAGAAGCTTCGAACGGACGGAGCGGGTCTACGAAGCCATGCTCTGCCGGGGTTACCGCGGGGAATTTCCAGCGACGGTTTCTTTCACGGCTCGTGGAAGCGACTGGGCCAAGGGGGCGGTGTTCGCTGCCCTGGGGGCCGGCCTCCTGCTGCTGGACCGGATGGTGCCGGTCCAGTCGATGACGGCCTGGCTCCATGTCCTTTTTCCTCTCCAGGGCGGTTAGCCCGGAGGCGAGAGGCTTTTTCTCTTCGGTGGACTCGAAGACCCTCTTGAAGCGCCGAAACGGCGGCGCGACGGCAAAGTCATTTTCACCAGACAGACGACGAGGTGCCTTTTGCACCAGCAGATCGCTCCCCTTCCCTTGTCCCTGGAACCGGGCCGCCCCCTCATCGCGGCCGAAAAGGTGACTTACGTTTACCCGGACGGCCGCCGGGCCCTTCAAGACATCGACCTCACCGTCCAGGAAGGCGATCGAATCGCCCTGGTGGGGCAGAACGGTTCGGGAAAAACCACGCTGGCCAAGGTGCTCAACGGGCTCTACACGCCCCGCCGGGGGCGCGTCTATTACGCGGGTGGTTCGCTTGAAGGCGACCACCTTCTGCGGGCCCGCGCCGAAATCGGGCTTTTCTTTCAGGATCCCGACGATCACCTGTTCTGCAACACACTCTACGACGACGTCGCCTTCGGTCCGTTGAACCAGGGATGGGATCCGCAGGAAGTGGATCGTCGGGTGAGGGAAGCGGTGGAGCACGTGGGGCTGGAAGCCTTCCTTTATAAACCGGCCCACCATTTGAGCTACGGTCAGCGAAAGCGTGCCGCCTTCGCCGCGGTGCTCGCCATGAAGCCGCGGGTGCTGATTCTCGATGAGCCCACGGCGAACCTGGATCCGCGACAGGAAGCCGTCTTCGTTGAGCTTCTGAAAAAGTATCAAGGGACGCTGATCGTCATCAGCCACGACCTGCTCTTTCTCTACGGCCTGTGCTCCAGAGCCGTGGTCCTGGAGCATGGAAGGATTCACCACGACTACACGCTGGAAGCCCTGGTGGCCCACCCGCCCTCGCTTCGTGAACACGGGCTGGATTTTTCGTTCCGATTCAGCTGCTGCGGCATCCATGAACACGGGAGGATCGAGCCTTCGGCGGATGCGGGAAACGCGCAGGAAAGCGGCAGGCCGGAGGGGCGGCCTTCGACGGGTGCCGAGGTTTTTCCGCTGATCCAGCTGAAGGATTTCGCCTATCGCTACCCCGATGGGACCTGGGGCGTTCGAGGCATCGACCTTTCGGTTCACGCCGGTGAAAGGTTGGCTCTGGTGGGGGAAAACGGCGCCGGAAAGTCGACGCTCGCCGCATGCCTGCTGGGTCTGCGCCTCGGCCGTGGTTCTTACCGTTTCGACGGCAAGCCGGTCGACGAAAAGCGGCGAAAGCGGCTTTGGCGGCATATCGGCATGGTGTTCCAGGACTCGTCGGATCAGCTCTTCTGCCCTTCCTGTCGGGAAGAGGTGGCCTTCGGCCTCAGGCAGATGGGGCTTGCACCCGCCGAAGTGGACCGGCGTACCCGTGAGGCTCTGGCGCGCGTGGGAATGGAGGGGTTTGAAGATCGCGTGCCCCACCGGTTGAGCGGCGGGGAGCGGAAGCGCCTCGCCATCGCGGCGGTCCTCGGCATGCATCCGCGCGTGCTCATCCTGGATGAGCCGACCTCCGGCCTGGATCCTCGAAGCGAGGAACTTCTCCTGGAGGTTCTCCGGGAGCTTCGGGTGACCCTTGTGGTCATCAGCCACGACGTGCACTTCCTGTCCCTTCTTTGCGAACGGACGGTGGTCATGCACGGGGGCCGCATCATTCGAGACGGCCCCATGGACGCCTTCCTCAACGATGAGCACCTGGATAGTCTGAATGGCCTGGCGTACACGTACAAGAGCGAATGCCGCCGCCGGATCTTGAGGCTTCAGGAATCGGCGCTTTCGGCCGCCGGCTGACATCACCTCCCTGCGGCTTCGCCTCTTCCACAATCGCGCCGTGGACCGCGCGAGCGCCGGGTCGACTCCCCGGCGAGCGCCCGTGCGACAAAGGCGGCGGCCGCTTCATCGGGGGCATCGGCAGCCTTTGTGTCCCAGTGCAGCACGTTTTCCGGATTCCATTGTCTCTGAATCACCTGCACGTTCCGCCCCCGCGGGGCCCAGATTTCGGGTGCCGTGGGGCCGAAGACCGCGGCCGAAGGCGTTCCCACGGCCGCGGCCAGGTGCGTGATCCCCGAATCGTTACCGGCGTAGAGGGCGGCAAGATCCAGGAGGGCCACCAAGCGGGCCAGCGGGAGGGAAGAGGCGACGGCCGCTCCCAGCTCGTTCCGGGCGGTTTCGGCGAAAGGGCGTAGCGCCGTGTCGGCGGGCCCCAGCGTCAACACGACCGGGACGCCCACGTCGTTTCGGAGCCACCGAATCAGCGACCACCAGTTTCGAAGCGGCCAGACCTTTCTCAAGCTTCCGCTGCCGGGGTGGACGACGGCGAAGGGGCCGCCGGCGATGCCTTGGTTGCGAAGAATGTCTTCCGCGAGAAGGGATTCGGTGGGATCCGCCGCCACCCGAACGGGCCTGTTGGGGATGGGCCATCCCAGGGCGCGGAACTGATCCACGAGGGTTTCGGTCACCGGCCGCTGAGTGGCTTCGTTCGGGAAAGAGCGAATCCAGTGGACGGGAATGCGGAGTCTCTGCGAAAGGAGATGGGCCACGCGTTTCGTGTTTTCCTGCCCGAAGAGGAAAAAGGCGTCCAGTTGGGCGACCCCCGGAGGAAGGGCGGGTCCGGCGGGGAGGTCGTCCATGTGGAAGGCGGCCCAGCGGGAGTCGTCGGGGCTGAAGAAGCGGCCGGCGTAGGCCTTGCCGTGAAAAAGGGCAGCGTACTCGGATTTGGTCCAGAAATGCATGCATGAGGGGCCGCAGAGATGGTAAAATCCTTCAATGGCGGGAAGAGAAAGAAGGAAATCGCCCAAGGCGCCCTGGTGGAAAATCCCGATGCTTTTCATCTCAACGTCACCGTTCCGTGACATGGCCTTCGTCGTTCCGACACAGTCTGGCATTTATACTGACTCGATTTTGCAGACTAAACGATGAGGGAGATCCATGGTAAAGGAAAAAATACTTGTGGTTGAGGACGATCCAGATATTCTGAATCTTCTGGCCTGGCACCTGAGGGCGGCCGACTTCGAGGTGATCGCCTGCCAGGATGGGGAAGTCGCCGTGGAGGCGGCCCATCGGGAGGTGCCGAGCCTGGTGGTTCTGGATCTGATGCTGCCCGGCCTGGACGGGCTGGAAATCTGCAAGATCCTCAGAAGAAAAGAAAAGACGTCGCGCATCCCCATCTTGATGCTCACCGCCCGGGGGGAGGAAGCGGACCGGGTTCTGGGTCTGGAACTGGGAGCGGACGATTACGTGGTCAAGCCTTTCAGCCCCCGGGAACTGGTGCTTCGGGTACGGGCGATCCTCCGGCGTTCCGGCGCGGAGGGCCCGGCATCGGTGCTGGAGGCGGAGGGACTCCGAGTCGATCCCGAGGGCCACAGGGTGTGGGTGGACGAGGAAGAGGTTCCCATCACGGCGACGGAGTTCAAACTGCTGGTGGAATTGATGGGGAGTCGGGGACGGGTGCTCAGCCGCGACCAGCTCCTGGACCGTGTCTGGGGCTACCAGTTCGACGGGTACGCCCGGACCGTCGATACGCACATCCGAAGGCTGCGGCAAAAACTGGGCCCCTACGCCGACCTGGTTGAAACCATACGCGGGGTGGGCTACCGGTTCCGGGAGTAGCGGATGAGGTCTCTTCGGTACAGAACGCGGCTTTTTCTCGTTTTCTGGATGGTGGTCGCCTTTTCCCTTTGCCTTCCGGTCTTCATTCTGAAAGGCCCGCTCGAGAACCTGGTGATCGAAGAAGCGGTCGAAGCCGCCCGCAAGGACCTGGAGTTCGTCTATTGGTCCCTCAAACGTCATGAACGGTTCACGCTTGCCGAAGACTTGGATCGGTGGTGCGAGGATCTGGCGCGGCACCTCGGGTTCCGAGTGACCGTCATCGCCGAAGGAGGCGTGGTCATTGCGGATTCCCACGTTCCGAACGACCGGTTGCCCTTTCTGGACAATCACGCCGCGCGGCCGGAAGTCATGGAAGCCCGCCACAGGGACGCGGGAATGAGCATTCGTTACAGTGCGACCCTCCAGCAGGAAATGGTTTACGTGGCCAGGCGGATCGAACCGGGAGGTGGCCTTCCCTCGGGAGTCCTTCGCCTCGCGGTGCCGTTCCCCACCGTCAAAGGGTGGCTGGACCGCCTCTATCCCAGACTGTGGGCCGTTCTTGCTTTGACCCTTGGGGTCACGGGATGCATCAGCTATTTTCTGTCGCGCCGTTTCGAAGAGCCGATCCAGAGAATCGTCGAGGCGGCCCAGGCTATCGGGAAAGGGGAGTACCAGCGGCGGATCCACATCGACGCTTCTCCGGAATTCAATCGTCTGGCCAAGGCCATCAACGAGATGGCGAGCCGGATCGGGGACGACGTTCAGCGGCTCACTTTCCAGAAGTCCCAGTTGGAGACCATCCTCGACAGCATGAAGGAGGGCGTGATGGTGCTCGATCGGGACGGACGGATTCGCGTGACCAATCGGTCGCTCATGCTCCTTCAGCGCGATCCCAGACCGCGGGCGGGAAAGCGGCCGCTGGAGGTTTTCCTGAGCCCGGAACTGCAGAAGGCGTGCGACGAGATCCTGGTTGAAAAAGACCAGGAACGCCTGGAAATCGAGATGGAGGGGAACCGCTTTTACGACATCAATCTGGTGAGGATTCCCGGTCCGGGGACTCCCGGGGGCGCCGTGGTGGTTTTCCACGACATCACCGACATCAAGCGCCTGGAACGGGTTCGAAGGGACTTTGTGGCCAATGTGAGCCACGAGCTCAGGACCCCCCTGACCTCCATCAAGGGTTACGCGGAAACCCTCCTGGAAAGCCCCTGTGCCGAAACCGAAGAAGCCCGTTCCTTCTTGCAAACCATCCTCAAGAACGCCAATCACATGTCCCGGATGGTGAACGACCTGCTGCAGCTGACCCGCCTGGAAGCCCGGGGATTGGACGCGCCCCTGGGCGTGGTGGATGCCGCGAAAGCGCTGGAGAGCGCCTGGGAAACGTGCGCTCTTCTGGCTCAGAAACAGGGGATCGGCCTGCAGTCGGACTTTGCCGGAAAAGAGGTTCCCGTCTATGCGGTTCGGGACTCCCTGGTCCAGGTGTTCCAGAATCTTCTCAACAACGCGATCCGCTACAGTCCTGCGGGGTCTTCCGTCCGGGTGTCCGTACGCGAAGAAGGGGATGCGGCGGTGTTCCAGGTCGAAGACGAGGGCCCCGGAATTCCCGTCGAACATCAAAATCGCATTTTCGAACGGTTCTACCGCGTGGACAAGCAGCGGGGAGACGGTACGGGAGGCACCGGCCTGGGGCTGGCGATCTGCCGGCACATCGTCCGAAACCTGGGGGGTCGGATCTGGGTGGAGAGTCCGCCCCAAGGAAAAGAGCACGGTTCCGCCTTCTGCTTTTCGCTCAAGCGTGCGGTCGGCGCGGCTTGACGGCCGCGGAGGAACGGCTTCATCGTCGGCGCCGCGCCCCCCGGGCGAAACAGCCCCGATCTTTCGGATTCAAGACGTGGCAGGGAGCAGGACTGAGACCATGAATCATGAACTCAAGATGGCCGTGCGGAACCTGAATTTCTATTACGGTGGTTTTCACGCGCTCCATGACATCAGCATCGCTTTTCAGGAAAACCGGGTGACGGCACTCATCGGCCCTTCGGGTTGCGGCAAGAGTACACTGCTCAGATGCCTGAACCGGATGAACGATCTCATTGCGGGAACACGGGTGGAAGGCGAAGTGATCCTGGACGGCCAGAACATTTACGCACCCGGCATGGACGTGGTGACACTCCGGCGGCGGGTCGGCATGGTATTCCAGAAGCCCAACCCTTTTCCAAAGAGCGTCTTCGAAAACGTCGCCTACGGCTTGCGGGTCAACGGGATCAGGGACAAGGCGTTCATCAGCGAACGCGTGGAAACCAGCCTCCGTCAGGCGGCCTTGTGGGAAGAAGTGAAGGACCGCCTCAAAGATTCGGCGCTGGGCCTGTCCGGCGGGCAGCAGCAACGGTTGTGCATCGCCAGGGCGCTCGCCGTGGAACCCGAAGTGCTCCTCATGGATGAACCGGCCTCGGCGCTGGATCCCATCGCGACCCAGAAGATCGAGGAATTGATCCACGCATTGAAGTCGGAATATACGATCGTTATCGTGACACACAACATGCAGCAGGCAGCAAGGGTTTCCGACATCACGGCGTTTTTTTACATGGGAAAACTGATCGAGACGGATAAGACGGAGACCTTGTTCACAAGGCCCAAAATCAAGCAAACGGAAGATTACATCACGGGACGGTTCGGTTAGGAGGCCGTTGTATGAAAAGCCATTTTCACCAACAGCTGGAAGCCCTGCGCATGACCGTTCTCCAGATGGCGGCGAAGACCGAGCGCGCCATGGAGCGGGCTCTCAAAGCGTTTAACGAGCGCGACGAGGTCCTTGCCCAGGAGGTGATCGACGGCGATCAGGAGATCAACGAACTGGAACTGGAAATCGACCGGCTGTCACTGAAACTGCTGGCCCTCGAGCAACCCATGGCCCGCGACCTCCGCTTCATTGTCGGCTCCATCCGCATGAGCATCGATCTGGAGCGGATCGCGGACCAGGCCGTCAATATCGCTCAGCGAGCCCAGTACCTGTGGCAGCGGCCGCCGCTGGAGCCGGTGCCGGCTCTGCAGAGGCTCGCCGATACGGCCATGGACATGCTTCATGTGGCCGTTGCATCCTTCATGAACGGGAATGTGAACCAGGCGCGGGACGTCTGCCAGATGGACGACGAGGCCGACGAGATGAACTCGCGGGTTCTTCGAACCATGCTTGAATACATGGTCGAGGAATCGCGGACGGTGGAGCGGGCCGTCCAGACCATCATCGTGGCCCGCTGCCTGGAACGGGTTGCCGACCAGACGACCAACATCGCGGAGAACGTCATATTCATCGTGGACGGTGTGAATATCAAGCACCATTGCGAGCCCTGACGTTGCTGCTCGGCACTGGTGGGGGCGGGCGTGACGTGCCGGCCTTTGTGCCGTTCGGTTTTCGCCGAAGTATCGAGAAAAGGGGGTTGCGCGAAGGCCTTGTCGGAGTGGTGCGCCACCGGTTTCAGCGCTTTTTCCGGAGCCGCGCGCGATACCAGATGGCGACCAAGTTCATGCCGAGGACCAGCACGATGAGCAGAAGGGCCGTGCCGTATTGGAGATGGCGTGTGGCTTCGATTTCCGTCCCCGCCGTGGCGAGAACGTAGATGTGGTAAGGGAGGGCCATCACGGGGTCGAAGACGGAGCCGGGAAGGTGCGGCGTGAAAAAGACGGCGGCGGTGAACATGATGGCGGCCGTTTCGCCGGCGGCACGGCTGATCCCGAGAATGGCCCCCGTGAGCATGGACGGGAGGGCCGCCGGGAGGACCACGCGGTAAATGGTCTGCCACTTGGTGCTTCCGAGGGCCAACGACGCTTCGCGGTAGGTGCCGGGGACGGCCCGCAGGGCTTCTTCGGCGGCCCCGATGATGACCGGCAGGGTCAGCGCACCCAGGGTGAAAGCCCCCGAAACGATACTCACCCCGAACTTGAACCAGGTGACGAAAAGAGCCAGCCCGAAAAGACCGAAAACCACCGAAGGCACCCCGGCCAGGCTGTTGAATCCGAAGCGGATGAAGCGAAGCATGCGCCCGGGTCGAGCGTACTCGCTCAGGTAGACGGCGGAGGCGACCCCCAGCGGAAAGGCCACCAGCAAGGCGCCGAGACTCAATGAAAGCGTCCCGACGATACAGGGGAAGATCCCGCCTTCGGTCATGGAGTTCCGGGGAGCCTGGGTGAGAAAGGTCCAGGAGAAGGCCCGCCAGCCGTTCTTGACCAGGAAGAAAAGGATGACGCCCAGGGCCAGGCCGTTCAGAACCGCGGCTCCCTTGAACACAGCGAAAAAGAGGCTCTGGCGGAGTTGCCGGCGGGAACCCCGCGCTGGAGGGGCCCTTCGCCCGGCAGTGGGCGGGGCGGTTGGCCCGGAATCTCCATTCGGCGGATCGGAAACGAACCCGAGGTCGTCACATCGCATGAGATCTGTCCTCATCGATTCCGGGACGGGTGGTGCGGTCTCTCAGGGCGCGTCTTAAAGGGTGGCCGCTCCCACCTGCTTGTGCTTGTGAGCCACGGTGTCGGCGATCAAGTTGAAAACCATGGTGAAGAGGAAAAGGACCATGCCGGTGGCGAACAGGGCGTGGTAATGGTCGCTCCGGAAGGGCGCCTCGGCCATTTCAGCCGCGATACTGGCCGGCATGGGGCGCACGGGGTCGAAGATCGACAGGGGGACCATGGCGGCCCCGCCCGCCACCATCAACACCACCATGGTTTCGCCGATGGCTCGGGACATGCCGAGAATCACCGCGGTGCTGATGCCCGAAAGGGAAGCCGGAACGATCACCCGGCCGATGGTTTCCAGGTGAGTGGCTCCCAGCGCCAGGCTGGCTTCCTTCAGTTCCAGTGGTACGCTCCTTATGGCGTCTTCCGAAATGCTGCAGATGGTCGGAACCGACATGAAGGCCAGCATGAGCGAAGCGTTGAAGAGATTCAGCCCCGTGGCGAGGTTGAAGGTTTCCTGGAGAAAAGGCGCCACCACGACCATTCCGAAAAAGCCGATCACCACCGAAGGCAGCGCCGCCAGCAGTTCGATGATGGGTTTCACGGTTTCGCGGACCCGTTCGGAGGCGATTTCCGCGATGTAGAGGGCGGTCATGATGCCCAGAGGAACCGAGATGCAGGCTGAGAGCGCCGTCACCGCCATGGAGGCGATCAGCAGGGGATAGATACCGAAGTCCGGGGGGTCGGCCGTCGGGTACCAGTAGCGGCCGAAGAGGAAGGCTTTCGCGGACACGGTCCGGAAGATCGGGGCGCCTTCCGCGAAGAGAAAGACCAGGATCGTCCCGAGTATGGCGATGGAAACGAAGGCCACCCCGAAGAAAAAGACGCGGATCAGCGCTTCCCTGTTCGCTCGCTCGACCATCATCGTCGTCCCCCGCGGGGTTTCTGGTGGTAGTGCCCGGAGCCTGTGTTTTCCGGGCGATCCGCCGGCCCGGGTTTCAGGCGGAAGCAGCGGCGGGTGCGATTCTAAAGCCTGCAAGCCTGCTGTCAATGGTCGCTTCGAGCCGCCTTCCCCGGATGACCGGAAGAAATCGATCCCGCATCAATAAAGAGGGACGAATCCGGCGTCTTTCACATATTGCTGTCCCTTGGCCGGATGCAGCACGTATTTGATGAATTTCAGAGCCGGGCCTTCCGGCCATCCCCGGGTGAACATGAAAAGCGGGCGACTGATGGCAAACGTTCCGTCCAGGGTCGTCTCCACGCCGGCGGCCACCCCGCCCACCGTCAGGGGCTTGAGTCCTTCATTGAGATAGCCGATGCCCACGTAGCCGATGGCGTTTTCGTTTCTGGACACCGCCTGCGCCACGGCCCCGTTGGACGCCTGAAGGAGCGCACCGGGGTAGACCCTTGACTTCCTCATCACTTTCTCTTCCCAGACTTCGTAGGTGCCCGAAGACGTGTCGCGAGAGATGACCACGACGGGTTTGTCGGGCCCTCCCACCTGCTTCCAGTTTCGGATCTTCCCCTCGTAAATGTCCTTCAGTTGATCCAAGGACAGATCGCTTACAGTATTGGAGGGATGAACCACCGGAACGATGCAGTCGTAAGCCACTGCGAAGGGAACGGGATAGGCGCCCTTTTGGAGCGCCAGGGCCACTTCCTTGTCCTTGATGAACCTGGAACTGTTGGCGATGTCCGTTGTGCCGTCGATGATGGCCTTGATGCCGTTTCCGGATCCGCCCCCGGAGATGGAAACGGAGATGCTCGGATATTCTTTCATGAAGGCTTCCGCCACCTTCTGCGCCACGGGAAGCACCGTCGTGGAACCGTTGATGTTGAGGGACTCGGCCCGGGCGACCGGAGAGAGCAACAAGCCGAGGGCACAGGCTGCTGAAGCCAGGATTCTCATTTTCATCGCGATGTCCTCCCTTTTGGCCTGAGGTTGGCGCCGTGCGCCGGTTCTTGGAATCCGCGCCGCGCGCTCGACGGAACCCATTGATGGAAACGCCGGTCCGGCGAAAGAAAACCGAATTTGCGCGAATTATGCCTCATTTTTAATTGACAGAGAAGATCTCTTTGCCTACCGTTTTACTTCGTGGAACGGTCGATCGGGCTTCTCTTCTCTTTCTTACCGACATCTTGAATGATTCCAGGTTGGGCGGCGTCCTGCTTGGGGAAGCGGTTCCCCAGCCCTTTCACGAAGGCGCGTTGAAGTCTTGTATGCCATTTCCAGAACTCAGGTTGATTGCCAATCGGAAGTTCACCAGGAACGTGATTGACGGGAGCGGGGGGTGAGGTATGAAAGGGAGCGAAATCAAAGAACTGGTGGAAGTGATCGCGCGAGCTCTGGCGGAACATCCGGAACAGATTCAGGTTCGAGAAATCAACGGGGCCCAGATTTCGGTCATTGAGTTGAGGGCCGCAAAGGACGACTTGGGAAAAATCATCGGCAAGGAAGGCCGGAACGCTCACGCACTCCGAACCATCATGAGCGCCGCGGCTACCAAGCTAAAGAAGCGGGCGGTGCTGGAGATTCTCGAGTGATGTCGGACGGACGGATGGAACTCAGGTGATGGACGTTGCCACACGGAACAAGTCGCAGAACGAGGGCGGAGAGCCTTCGTGCTTCGGGGACCCTCGAAAGGTCTGCCCTCGAGACGATGAGGGCGTGATCCAACCTCAGCCCGAGTGCATCGGGTGTGCCCGGGTGAGGCCCTGCCTCCAGGCGGCTCTCAAGAAGGAGGGGGTGTTGGAGGAGCGCCCTCGCGAAAACAAAGCGGAAACGCGAATCGGCCGATTTCTGAAGCGGTGGTCCGATCAGAAACTGGCCCGTTCCGAGAGCCGTTGAATCGGATTGCCGGAACGGTTCATGCGCCCGGAACCCGCCCGACTTCTGGCCGACTTTGAATCGCTTCTCCCCCCGGCTTCCACTTTGGGACCGGTCCTGGACCTTGCTTCCGGTGACTGCCGAAACGGCCTGTTTCTGGCTCTGAAGGGCTTTTCGGTCATCTGCTGCGACCGATCGCGGGAGGCGCTGGACAGGGCCCGCCAGATGGTGCCAAGTGCGCCCTCGAACGTCCGATTCTGGGAAAAGGACCTGGAATCGGGGGAGCCTCGGCCGCTTCCCGAAAACGCCTACGGGGCCGTTCTGGTGTTTCGCTACCTGCACCGCCCGCTCATGCCGTTCATCAGGAACGCCGTTCGCCCGGGCGGCTTCGTCTTCTACGAAACCTACACCGTCGATCAGAGGCGATTCGGGAAACCGAGGAACCCCGATCACCTGCTCCGCCCGGGCGAACTTGAGGGCTGGTTCCACGATTGGATTGTCCATCATTCGTTCGAAGGGATTCTGGCCGACCCGGATCGCGCCGTGGCGCAGCTGGTTGCCGAAAAGCCGAGGATTCGACCGTGACTCCCCCCGCCCGGGATCCCGAAGCGGGCGATTCTCGCCTTGCGAATTGTGAATTTCGAGGGATCCATCCTCACCTGCTGTTTGGAACGGCGAGCGACCGCTACGGCGGTTGGCTGGGGCAGATTTATACCCGAGCGCGTTACGAGGGCCGCATCTCCCGCCGGTCGGTGAAGCTCGGGTCCCGATCCTTCACCGGGGAATTCCTGCCCGTAGAAAGCGTCGTCGAATATTTCGAACACTTCGGGGTGCTGGAACTGGATTTCACCTTCTACAGCCTGCTCCAAAACCCCGACGGTTCGCCGTCAAGGAGTTTCCATGCCCTTTCCGGCTACGCCCGTCACCTTCCGGAGGACGCTCGGGTCCTGCTGAAGGTGCCCCAGGCGGTGTTCGCGAGGAGACTTCGGCGGGGCGGCAAGGTCGTAGAGAACCCGCAGTATCTGGACTCCGTAGTGTTCCGCGGGCGGTTTTACGAACCGGCCTGTAAGCTCCTTTCGGAAAAGATCGCGGGGTTCGTTTTCGAACAGGAGTACCAGAAAAGCGGCGATCGACCGGCGCCGCACCAAGTGGCGCGGGAGTTCGACGCGTTTTTCGCTTCGGTGCCCGGGGATTCCCGCTACCACGTGGAATTGAGGACGGACGCCTTGCTGCGGCCGCCCGTGTTCGATGTCTTGGAAGCCCGGGGCGTCGGCGTGGTCCTTTCCCATTGGACCTGGCTTCCGCCGCTTTCCGTTCAATATGAAAGACTGGGCGGCCGGCCCTTCAACCGGGGGCGCACGTGTGTGCTGCGCCTCATGACCCCGCGCGGCGTCCGTTATGAAGACGCCTACGCCCGGACTCATCCCTTCGACCGGATCCAGGAGGACATGCTCGACGAGAGAATGCTCGACGACACGGTGGCGATCGCGCGGGACGCCCTCCGCCGGGACATGCGGGTGTTCGTGATCGTGAACAACCGGTCGGGTGGAAACGCGCCGCTCATCGTGCAACGGCTGGCTTCCCGGTTCGTGAGCCGGCAGGCGGGGGAAGGTGCGGATCTGCGGGCTTAGGAGCTTGTCCGACAGTGAAACGGTAGCGATCCGGATCCCTTGGTGGAGCGGCCTTGGCCGCGAATGGGGTTCCCGGCGGGTCGGCTCCCACAAAAGGGCCCTGAAGCCTATTTCGGGACCGGCTCTCAGACCGTTCTTCGACGGATCCTCCGGCAGGGGGAGGAGTCGCCGGACGATTCCGAAAAGGGCGTCCGGGACAAGGAGGTCAGGGTCCCGCAAGGACTCGGCGGACCGTGGCAGCCAGATCGCTCATCACTACCGGCTTGAGCAGGACCGTTCGGATGCCGGCGGCTTGCGCCTTCTTACGCGTGTCATCGTCCCCGAATCCCGTAAAGAGTGCGATCGGGGTCTCCGGGCGAATGCGACGGATTTCGGAAGCCAGTTCGAAGCCGTTCATGAGGGGCATGTTGTTGTCGGTGAGCACCAGGTCGAAGTCCGAACTTCTGGCCCGGAAGGTCTCCAGCGCCTCCCGGCTGTCCATTCGGGCCACCACTTCATAGCCCAATTCTCGGAGCATTTCGGTGGTGGCTTCCAAAAGGAACGGTTCGTCGTCCACGAGCAGGATCCGTTCATTCCCCCTGAGGAGCCGGTGGCGGACCTGGCCGCCATCGCTGGTCTCTTCTTCGGCGGCCGGGAGCAGCAGTTCGAAGGTGGTTCCTTTCCCCGGGACGCTGTCCAGTGAAATCAGGCCGCGGTGGGCCTTGACGATACCGTACACCACGGCGAGCCCCAGCCCGGTGCCTTCCCCCGGAGGCTTCGTGGTGAAGAAGGGATCGAAGATGCGGTCGCGGATTTCCGGGGTGATGCCGGGTCCCGTGTCGCTCACGGTCACCCGGAGATGCCGGCCGCGGTTGAGCCCCGGTTTGAGGAAAGCGTTCCGCTCGTCGATGTCGACCTCCGACAACGTGATCTCGAGACGGCCCCCTCCCGCCTTCATGGCCTGATAGGCGTTGGCGCAAAGGTTCATGAGGACCTGGTGGATCTGGGAAGGGTCGCCCAGGACGACATCGGTGACGGGCTGCAAGTTCACCTTCAGCTCAATGTTGGCGGGGATGCTGGCTTGGAGAAGCTTGAGGGTGTCGGTGATCATGGGCCCGAGGGCCACGAGTTTCCTTTCCTGCTCCGTCTGGCGGCTGAAGGTCAGGATCTGATGCACCAGGTCCCTGGCGCGGTGGCTGGCGGCCAGCACCCGTTCGAGGAAATGGCGGTTTCGGGAGTCTTTCGGGGTGCTCAGCAGCGCCAGTTCTGAATATCCCATGATGGAAGCCAGTATGTTGTTGAAATCATGAGCAATGCCTCCGGCCAAGGTGCCGATGGCCTCCATCTTCTGAGCCTGCCGCAGGAGGGTCTCGATCTTCTGACGTTCTTCTTCCGCCTGTCGCCGGTGAGCGAGTTCCTCCTGCATCCTGGCGTGGAGTCGGGCGCTGTCGAGTGCCAGCGAAGCCAGTTCGGCGAAACTTTCGAGCATGGCAACGGCTTCCCCGGCGATTTCGGGGTCCCCCCTCATTTGAACGAAGCCCAGCACGCCTTCGATCCGGTCCCCCGATTTCAGAGGAACCGCAACGGCGGTTTCCACATCGTGGAACGCAGGGTGCTCGATCCGGTTGGGATAGTGGGCGTAGTCCCGGGCGATCAGGGTCTTGCCCTGCCGGTAGGAAGCACCCACCACACCCTCACCCGAGCGGATGCGAAGTCCCACGAGGGATTCAAAGTTCCCGAGGGCGATTTTCATGACAAGGTCGCCGCTCGAAGGTTCGATCAGGTAGACGAAGCCGTTTCGAGTTCCGGCGATAGCCATGGCCCGAAAGAGAATTTCGTGGAGGACTGTCTGAACCTCACGGCGGGTCAGCACCGACAGGGCCGTGTCGTGTACCGCTTCCAGGTAGTGGTGCTGGCGGGAAAACGCCGCCTCAGACACTTTCTTTTCGCTGATATCCTCCGCAATGGTCACCGTGTACAAGGGGTCGCCGCGGGGATTCCTGACCAGGGACACGATGATCTTCGACCACAGTGGGGAACCGTCCTTTCGGACGTACCGTTTTTCCATTTGGTACTGGTTCCGTTCGCCTCGGTAAAGCTCCTGCAGGAGGGTTTCTTCGGCGGCCCAGTCGTCGGGGTGAGTCAGCTCGGGCGGGCTCTTCACGGTCAGTTCGTCGGAGGTGTACCCGGTCATCCTTTCGAAGGCGGGGTTGACCTGGCGGTAGCGGCGGCTCACGGCATCGACGATCACGATGCCGGCCGCCGTCTTTTCGAAGACGGACCGAAACCGCTCTTCGCTGGCCCGCAATGCGTCGCGGGAAAGCGCCTCTTCGGTGATGTCTCGGGCCACGGTCTGGATCGCGATCCGTTCGCCGTATCGGATGGGGATGCCTCCAGCTTCGACGAAAAACGTACTTCCGTCGGGGCGGACCCACCGCTGGGTCATGAAGGCGACGGTGCGCCCCTCCGTGACAACCTGCCGGATGCGGTCCTTCACGACGGCGTGATAATCGTCATGGATGAAGTGGAACAACCGTTTGCCCAGCAGAAAGCAGGGGTTTGTGACTTCGAACAGTTCACCCGCTGCGGCGTTGGCCAGCACGATGACCCCATCCACATGAACGATGATGGCCATGGGAGACAGCTCCACCAGACGGCGCAGCTCTTTTTCACGAGCGCGAAGGCGCTCCTCGGCGCGCGCGGGGTGGATCATCCGCGGAACGGTCCCTTTCCTATTGCGGCGGCTTTTCGCCATTTCTCCCACGGCGTCTGTTGCCCTTGATGGCGGTTGCTTGAAAATGCCGGCCATAGTCCGATGCATTGGAACATCCAGAAGGAAAAAGAAAAAGACCCACGCCGAAACACGCTCCCGCTTCACCCGCCCGGTCGGCTTCAACCTCCGCGTTCAAGGCCGAAAGACGGGTCGGGAAGGCGTCTTCAGCCGAGCTCGGCCAAGGCGCTCTGCAGGCGCCGGCCCTGATCTTCCGTCACCAGTTTACCCAAAGCCGCCCGGTGGCGTGGGTGTTCCACGCCGGAAAAGATGTACTGCCAGCGATATGCGTTCAAAACCCCGGCTTTCAGGGCTTCGACCTCTTCCGAGCCGTAGGAACCCGAACAGACATCGAGAAAGTAGGTGACGTCGGCGTCGCTTTGAAGTCTCAGAATGCCGTCCACGTCGGCGATGAGCGCGATCAGCTCGTCCACCGCCCGGTCCCGCTCCGCGTCGGTCAGCTTGGCGTCCGCCTGGGGCCATTCCAGTTCGTCCATGATGGCATGGGTGGTCTCTTCTTTCCAATGAAAGAGAAAAACGTCCTTATAGAGAACCGAGAGATCCTCCTCGGGCCCGATGCTCTGTTTGTAGTGTTCCTGGGTGAAGAGTTCGATGGCGAGGGTGAGTCCCAGCACCGCCCAGGTGGATTTTTCCAGTACGGCCGCCGCCACGGCGTTGGGATCCGGAAGGAAGCGGTAGCCCGGCGGCATCCCGGAGGCCATCATGCCTTCCAGCCGCCGAAAGAGTTCCTGGTGTTTCAATTCTTCATCGGCGAACCGCACCAGCGCTTCCAGCGCAACCTGATCCCCCAGCCAGTGTTCGCGGGTGAGTTCAAGGACTTTGGCCGTGATGAAGCGTTCCACGAATCCAAACATGTTGGCGTAGGTGCGCCCCTGAACCTGGCTCATGAGCTTCCGGTCGCCGCCGTCCAGGAAATCGAACCGGTCCGCCCCGGAAAGGGAATCCGGGAGGAATTTCTTGGAGAAATCGAAGGACCTCCCGCGGATGACGTCCCGGTCGATGTCCCACCGAACCCGCTTGGATACTTCGATACACTTGTCGTAACCATACGTTCCCATAGGTTTCCTCCTCGAGCGAAGGGTCGTTGCGTTTCGAACACTTCCGGCTGCGCCGTAAATCCCTGTTTCATGTCGGAAAAAACGCGCCGTGCCTCCCGTGCCTGTTTCGAAATCGGTCAGGAGTCGAGGATCGAGCGCCGCCGCCCTGGGGGCACCACGCATTCTCATGGGAATCCTCTCCAAGACCCGGTCCAGGTGCGGGATGCAGGTCACGATGGGGAAAAAGCGCCTGAGCACGACCAGGCGCTGGAGCGTGACGACGATAGGGCGTTGGGGAGGTGTCGAAGGTCGATGCGCCCGGGACTTCCTTCGAGTAACCTCGATGAGCTGTGCGGGTCAAGAGGTCGCTTGCTCAAACGGAGCGTATGGCGTATTCAGTGCCCGATAAAGGCTGCTGCAAATTTCCGGTATTCGCTCGACGGTCGCGGGAAACCGTCGCCTGTTGTGCGGCGCATCCGATTCGTCCTGGGGCCTCCCGTCCTGCAAGGTTCTCCCTGCAGGATCCGGGTGGCCGGCGACCCGGATCCCTTTGAAAATGGGATCGATGCCGGAACGGACAAGCTTTCGGGGAAACCATGATTCTGAAATCGATCGCCGTTTGGCTGCTTTTCTTGGTGGTTGTGGTGGCTTCAGGGGCCTTTCGAGAGCGTTTCCTGGTTCCACGGCTGGGCGACCAGCGGGCGCACCAGGTCGGAACGATCCTGGCCTGCCTGTTGGTTTTCGCCGTCATGACCCGAGCGGTTCCGTGGATCGGGCCGGACTCCGGCGGCGCCTGGTTCCTAGGGGCCTTTTGGCTGGCACTGGCCTTGGCCTTCGAATTCGGCGTTTTCCACTGTGTCCTTAAGGTCCCCTGGTCCCAACTGACGGCGGACACTAACGTGCTGAAAGGGCGGCTGCTGGTCTTGCTTTGGCTCACCATCCTTCTGGGGCCCACCCTCGTCCTGGTGATCACTTCGGGCGGGGATTCGTGACGGATTCCAGGAGGGTCATCACCTCGCTTTCGTCCACGTCGTACCAGTTTTCGTAGGCGTCGGCCACGGCGAAAACCCGGAAACGCCCAATGTGAGGGCACAGGACGCGGTTCACCTTGGGTTCCAGTCGCCGAACGGCGCCCATGGGCGCCGTGGGAACGGCCACCACTACGGAGCGGGCGTTTCGGGATCGGATGGAAGCCACCGCGGCTTCCATGGTAAAACCGGAAGCCAGCCCGTCATCCACGAGGATCACCGTGGCTTCTCGAAGGGGCGGCAGTTCGGTCCAAGTCGCACCGAAGCGCTCTTCACGAAGTCGGATGCTCCGGAGGGCTTTTTCCTTTTGACCGTCGACCACGGCTTGGGAAATTCCGGCACGCTGCATGAGGTCGTGGTTGAGGAGCAGGAAGCCGTCGGATGTGACGGCGCCGAAACCGGCTTCCGGGTTGTCGGGAAACTGGAGCTTTCGGACGATCATGAGCCGGAGCGGTGCTTGAAGCCTCCGAGCGACCGGGACGGCGACGGGCACGCCACCGTTTGGAACGGCGCAGACCACGGGATGTTTCACGTTCAGCTCAAGGAGATTTCCGGCGAGCACCTCGCCGGCATGGTCACGATCCCGGTAGCGCGGTTCGGGAACGTCGTGGATCGACATGCGGTCACCTCTCGGTTTTGAGGAACAGGTAACGACCGGCTATTTGACATCTTTTCATCAGGATCACGAGGCGCTTCATGAACCCGGATTCCAAGGCCGCATTGTTTCGCTATCGTTGGTACATTTTCTGGACCCTGGCCCTGGCCTACCTTTTCGTCTATTTTCACCGGCTTTCCCTGTCTGTGGTGGCCGACGACCTGGCGAGGGAATTTCGGACCTCGGCCGGGGCGCTTGGTTTCTTGGGTTCCGTCTACTTCTACTGCTACGCGTTCATGCAGTTTCCGGCGGGCTTGCTTTCCGATTCCATCGGGCCGCGAAAGACCGTCGCCGCTTTTCTCCTTTCGGCGGCGGCCGGGAGCCTAGTGTTCGGCCTGGCGCCGAGCCTGGAAGCGGCCTTCGCCGGCAGGGTGCTCGTTGGGATCGGCGCCGCCATGGTCTTCATCCCCACCATGAAAATTCTATCGCAATGGTTTCGCCCGGGGGAGTTCGCTTTCGTTTCCGGCATCCTGAATGCGGTGGGCGGCCTGGGAATCCTTGCGGCGACCTGGCTTCTCGCCTGGCTTACGGAACGCCTGGGCTGGCGGGTTTCCTTTCAGCTGATCGGCGGCCTCACGGTTTTCATCTCCGCTCTGGCATGGGCGGTCGTCCGGGATCGGCCTCAGGCCAAGGGCTGGGAACCTCTCGATCCGGTGACTTCCGCCCTGGACGAACGCCCGGCGACCGCTGTGGTTCACTCCCTCAAGGCCGGGGTCCGTCAGGTGGTGTCCACAGGACAGTTCTGGATCTTCGCCGTCTGGTCTTTTTTCAACTACGGAATCTTTTTCGGATTCGGCGCCTTGTGGAGCGGGCCGTACCTCATGCATGTCTACGGCATGAGCCGGGAACAGGCCGGGGCGGTTTTGAGCCTCATCGCGTGGGGGATGATCTTCGGAAGCCCCGCCCTCGGATTCTTCTCGGACCGGGTGTTCAAGAGCCGCAAGAAGCCTCTGATCGTGTGCGCCGTGGTCGTGGTGGCGGAACTGGCGTTCCTCCGGTTCCGCGCCTCGGGGCTTTCGACCGCTGCACTGATGGTGTTTTTCGTTTGCTTCTCCATCAGCTCCTCTTCCGTCGTGGTGATCTCGTTCACAGCGGTCAAGGAATTGTTTCCCGTGGCCATCGCGGGAACGTCACTGGGCGCCCTGAATCTCTTCCCTTTTCTTGGAGGCGCCGTGGCCATGCCGCTCTTGGGTTGGGTTTTGGACGTCCGTTCCGGGGGCGCACCGCCTGCCGCGGGCTACCCGCTGGAAGCCTACCAGGACCTGCTGCTCATCCTTCTCGCGTCTTCGATCGTGGTGCTGGCCTGCACCCTGTTCATGAAGGAGACGTTTCCCGGATCCTCGGACTCCGAAGGCTCCTCGGACTGAAGGCTGTCCACGAAACGCCGAACCGGAGCCTGGGTGCGTCGCCCGTCCCGGGAATCTCCCTCCCCCCGGCCTCAACCCTGTTCCAGGCGTTCCACCACCTGCCCGTAGTGTTCGTGGATCAGTTCCCGGTCGAAGGCGTAGCATTCATGGAGCATCCGATCGCGTTCTTCCGGGCTGAAATAATCGAGTACGGGAAAGAAGAAGCGCTTGTCTTCTTTCTCGATGTGCTTGGGATAGAAGTCGACGAGGGTTTCCAGGCATTCGACGATTTCACCGACGGCCTCGGCATCGCCGGCAGCGTAGCGGACGTTGGCGTCCACCAGTCGGCCTACCACCTGCCTCCCAAAGCGGTGTTCTTCCACCAGTTCGTCCAGGGTGTTCCTGTGTTCGGGAGACAGCGGCTTGGATTCCAGGTCCCGAAAGAGGATGTCCTCTTCTTTTCCGTGATGGCAGCGATCCGCGTAGGTCCGGACGAAGTCGACGACCGTTTCCACAAACCGGACGTCCACTCGTTTCCTGGATCGGATGGCGTCGATCCGGCTTCCGATCAGGGCGATCATCCGTTCGATGAGCCGGTGTTCCCACATCAGCGGTCCAATGGGTTCCATGGTCTGCCTCCTCCTGACGTGAAGTTGGACTTGTCTGAATGAACCGTTGTCCTTGTCGGTCATCGTTACCGCTCAACGCTCACGTTGCCTTGACGGAAGTCAATTGTCTCGACGTGAGGAGACCAATGGAGCGAAACGGGAAAGGGAGCTTTCCTCACAGGAAATCTCAACGGCGGTTGTTGGGCACGATGCCGGGGTCGCCCACGAACGGGAGGATGAGAAGGCGCCCCAAGTGCTGTTCACGGGGGTCGCGAAACCGGGCGAGGCCGATGGTCATGCCGTCGTGGCCTTTTTCGGGCTGGGCGCGGTAGGTCCCCAGCAGGCGGTCCCACCACGGCAGATTGAAGCCGTAATTGCTGTTGGTTTCCTTGACGATCACGGAATGATGGACCCGATGCATGTCGGGTGTCACCACAAGGAGCCTCAGGCAGCGGTCCAGACCCAGGGGCAGTCGCAGGTTGCTGTGGTTGAAAACGGAGGTGGCGTTCAAGAGCACTTCGAAAAGGAGCACCGCGGTGGCGGGAGGCCCCAAGGCCATGACGGCCGGCAGCTTGATCGCCATGGAAACGACGAGTTCCAGCGGATGAAAGCGCACGCCCGTGGTGAGGTCGAAATCCAGATCGGCGTGATGGACCATGTGGAGCCGCCAGAGGGTGGGGACGGCGTGGTGGAGGACGTGCTGGAGGTAGATCACGAAATCGAGGATGACCGCCCCGATCACCAGTTCCAGCCAATAGGGCCAGGACACCTGGTTCAGCAGGCCCCAGCCGCGGTCTTCCGCGAGAAGCGCCAGGCCCACGGGAAGCGCCGGAAAGACCGCGCGGACGGAAAGCGGGTTCAGAGCCAGCAGCCCCAGGTTGGAGGCCCAGCGCCGCGCCCGGGACGTGGCTAGGGGACGCCGCGGGGCCAGGCGTTCCAGGACCGCCACCGCAACGAACACGGCGAGGAAGCTCACAAGGCGGATGGAGAGTTCCTGAGGCACCCAGAGAATCCTCGAAGGAAACGGATCATGGCATCGCGAATGCAAAGGGATGCAATTTTACCCGCCGAAAAGCTTTCGGAAAACCCCTTTCTTTTCCGGCTCCGGAAGGCCCAAGTGCCGGCAGATGACGGCCTCCAGCTTCGTTTCGTCCACGTCCGAACCTTCCACCACGATTTCGTCGGCCACCATTACGGCCGGAGCCACCGGCAGGTCCAGCGCGAAATACTCGTCGGTCTGGTATTCCGCCCGAGGCTTGGAAATCACTTCGATGTCGACCGCGTACTTTCCGCCCAACCTGGGCATGATCTCCTTGAAATGCTTTCACGGACGGCCGTTGGGTTCGTTCAGAAAAAAGCGGACCTTCAGCATGGTTTCTCCTTTCTCAGTCGGAAACGTTTTGACGGAGTGCCTCTTTCATGCGAAGCAGAAAGCGATCAGGCGGCAGGTAATCCACCAGGCGGAGATCCTCCCGTTCTTCGCCCTTCGCATCCAGGAAGACCACCGTGGGGACGCCCTTCACGCCGTACCGGGCCACCAGCTGTTCGTGGACGGGGTCGCCTCCGCGGGTGAGGTCCACCTTGATCATGACGAAGTGCTCTTGTGCCAGTTCCACCACCGCGGGGTCATGGAACGTCACGGCTTCCAGTTCCCGGCACGGCGCGCACCAGGTGGCGTAAAAGTCGATCACCACCGGTTTTCCGGCGGTCTTCGCCTCGTCGAGCCGTTCTTCGGAATACGGCCGCCAGGTGACGCTCGGCCCGCGCAGCACCCAGGATCCCACCCAGAAGGTCACCGCCACAAGGCACGCCACGCCCACGAACCCCTTGATCCAGGGAAAGGCGCGGAAGCCGGCGTGGCTGCCTTCCAGCCAGCCCAAGTGAAGGCCTGCGGCAAGGGCGACCGCGGCCAGGGGAAGCGGCCCCAGCCACTGCGGGAGCAGCGGTCGGACAAAATGGACCGCCATGCCCACCAGGACCCACCCCATGAGCTTCCGGACCCAGACCATCCAGGTTCCGGCTCGGGGAAGACGGTCCAGGCGTCCGGAAAAGAGTGCCAGCACAAAAAGCGGAAGCCCAAGCCCCAGGCTCAACGTGAAAAAGACGATGAAACCCAGCCAGGGACTTCCGAGGCCGGCCACCCAGGTGAGGAGGCCCAACACGAAGGGTCCAATGCAGGGTGCCGCCACCACCCCGAGGGTGAGCCCCATGAAGAGGCTTCCGAAGTAGCCCGCGTAGGATCGGGCGGCGGCCTGGGTGAGACCCGAAGGGAGCCGCAGTTCCCACGCGCCGAAAAGACTCGCTGCAAAGGCCAGAAGAATCGCCGCCACGGTCAGGAGTACCAGGGGATTTTGCAGCAGTCCGCCCATGAGGCTCCCGGTAAGGGCCGCCGTGACTCCGAGAAGCGAATGGGTCACGGCCAGCCCCAGGAGATAGCAGAGACCGTGGGCCGGGAGGCTGCCCCGGCTGCCGCCTTCGGCCGCCGCGCGACCGCCGAAGAAGGAAACCGTGATGGGGACCAGCGGATAGACGCAGGGAGTGAGGTTGAGGGCCAGCCCGCCGGCGAAGATCCCGAGCAGCGTCCACACCATGGCCCAGCCATGGAGCGGACCCGGTGCTTCGGGGACTCCTTCGAGGGAGGTCTGGGCGGAACTCTTGGTGACCGGGAGTCCCCGCTTCCGCCATTCGGGGAAGCCTTCCGGTTCGCGGTAAACGTTCTTGTAACCGAGCTTTACGGCCACCCGGGCCGCCGAGTCGCTTCGGACTCAGGTGAGCCCCGCTCAATAAAAGACGATCGTCCGCTCCCGGTCCGGTCCGAGAAAGGCTTCCAGATCGTCCGCCTTCCGCCACCTGGCCCACCAGGTGGGTTCCATGGGAAAGTTGACCGCTCCCGCGATGTGCCCCGACCGATATTCCCATTCCTGGCGGGTGTCCACCAAGACGAGGCCTTCGGGGTCTTCCAGGTAGCGGCGAGCCAGTTCCTCGATGCGAAGGATGCGGTAGCCGCCTCTCTCGGCTTCGGCCTTCACGTCTTCCCATGTCGCCTGCTTGGGCGCGACGGCCCGCTGGGTGAACCAGAGGGCGGCGATGGTGAGCAAAACGGCCACCAAAGCCACCGTGGTCTTTCGACTCAGTTCCATGGCTTCACCTTGCTTCCGGTTCTTCCGGGGGGTGCTCTTCCTGCGGCTGCCCGGAAAGCTTTCCCTCCCGCTGAAGTTCCTTCACCAGGAAAGCGGCGCCACGCCGCGACAGCTTGAAGACCCGCGCGATCCGTTCCGGGTCGGCCGTCCGATGATCTCTTGCAAACGCCAGGATTTCTTCCTTCAACTCCTCGTACCAATCTTCAAAAAGGACCCAAATCTCCGGATCGGTCGTGCCCGCCAGTTCCCGGGACTGGGCCACCTTGTCCACCAGGCTCTGGCACATCTTCGTCGGGTCGACACCTTCGCCCAGGCATTCGGCCAGTCACAAATGCACCATACTGGCGACCTTGTCGTCTTTCGGAGCCTCGACCAGCTTGAGAAAGAACCGAACGCGGCTCTCTTCGCCCACAACCGAAAACAACTCCCTGACGGTTTCGGCCATGGCCAAGACCGCCGCTTCCGGGTCCACGGATTCCAACCACCGTTTCAGCTCGTCCTTCATGAGCAAAGAGCACCTCGCGCCGTTAAAAGGTTTTCCTTGTTGCCAAAAGATCGGCAGCGATGCTTCCCAACCCCCGGATCACCTCCAGGATTCTCGAGTCGGCCAGATCGTAATAGATGAACGGCCCGCTCCGTTCCGTTCGCACCAGAAGCGACCGCTTCAGCTCCTTCAGATGGTGCGAAACCAGCGGCTGAGACAGTTCCAGTTCTTCCACGATGCTGGAGACCGATCGTTTGCCGTCGGTGAGGGTGAAAAGAATGCGAAGCCGGTTTTCATCGGCGAGGCTCTTGGCCAAAAACGCCACCGCCTGGAAATGGTGCGCTGAAAGCGGAGCACTTGGACTCGAGGCGGCCTCGCCGCTCACCTCATGGGGGCCGGGGGAGGTGTCGGAGGCCGCTTTCTCCCGGTCGTCCTGATACGGCTTCATGGAAGCTCCACAGTGGCTCTGTGGTCGTTCCGGAGTCTACGACGGCCCGCACACGGCCGACCGAACGCACACCACCACAAAAACATATTAATGTATATTTATATGAATCACCGGCTGCCGTCAAGAGACGGTTGAAGGAGGGTGCCGTTGCCGGAGATGGGACGGGTTTTGGCCCGGCGTCACCAGCCGCTTCCTTTGCCGTCATGATCCGATCCGGCGGCCAAGGGTCTTCCGGCCGGAAGAACCTGCCGGGGCGGCCGCAAAAAGACCGCCTTTGCTCCGCAGCCTCCTGGAAACGCTGGGGCAGCCCTTCGGCAGGTAGGCGCAAAGCAAAACGAAGGCGAACCCTCAGGCCAGCGTCTTCTTGAACCGGCGGGAAGTGACGCCGACGGCGGCCGCGCCCATGACGGCCAGCACCGCAAACTGAGGCCACAGCACTTCCATCCCCACCCCTTTGAGGAAAATGCCGCGGATGATCACCAGGAAATACCGGAGGGGGTTCAACAGCGTGACGGCCTGGACGGCGACCGGCATATTGGCGATGGGAAACATGAACCCGGAAAGGAGCACCGCCGGGAAATAGAAGAAGAAGGTGGTCATCATGGCCTGCTGCTGCGTGCCGCTCACCGTCGAAATCAAAAGCCCGATCCCCAGTGTGGTGAGAAGATACAGAGCCGTAGCCCCAACGAGAAGCTCCAGGCTTCCCCGGATGGGAATGTCGAACCAGGTGGCGGCGATGACCGTGATGAGGATCACGTCGAAGAATCCGATGAGCGCGAAGGGTACCGTCTTCCCCAGAATGAATTCCAGCGGTGTGATGGGGGTCACCACGATCTGCTCGATGGTCCCGATTTCCTTTTCCCGCACCACCGCCATGCTGGTAAGAAGCAGCGTGATGAGGGTCACCAGCAGCGCGATGACGCCGGGAACATAGAAGTTCCGGCTTTCCAGGTTTTCGTTGAACCAGGTGCGGGGCGCCAGGGCAACCGGAGCTTCAGGCGCCGCGGCCGCTCCGGCAGCAAGTTCGGCCGGCTGCACGGACCGCGCGTAGCGGGCGACGATGGTCCTTGCGTAATTCATGGCGATCCCGGCGGTATTGGAATCGGTCCCGTCCAGGATCACCTGGACGGGCGCCGGGCGGCCCGTTTCCAGATCGGCCTGGAACCCTTCAGGGATTTCGATGAACACCTGGGCCTTTCCGCGGTCGATCCACCGGCGGGCTTCGTCAGCATCTGGAATGGGCCCCACGAGGTCGAAATATTCCGAAGCGGCAAACGAGGCCAAAAGTTCCCGGCTCGCCACCGTCAGGTCCCGGTCCAGAACCGTCGTTTTCAGATGCTTCACGTCGGTGGTCACCGCGTAGCCGAAAACCAGCGTCTGGACCACCGGGATGACGAAAATCACCCCCCGCATCTTGGGATCCCGGAAGATCTGGATGAATTCCTTGACGAGCATGTGCCGGACCCGTTCGAGCATAGGGGTCACTCCAATTTCTTCTTGAAGCGAAAGTTGGCCGCTGCGGCCATGATCCCCCCGAAAAGGGCCAGGAGTCCCGCTTCCACCCAGAGCACTTCCAGCCCGACGCCTTTGAGGTAGATGCCCTTAAGAAGCGACACGAAGTAGCGCGCCGGGATGATGTGGGTCATGATCTGGAGAGGTTTCGGCATGTTCCCGATGGCATAGACGAAACCCGAAAGCAGGAAAGCGGGAAGGAAGGTGGTGATCATGGCGATCTGGCTCGCCAGCAGCTGGTTCTTCGCCGCCACGCTGATGAGCATGCCCATGGAAAGGGCGCCTGTGAGGAACACCGCGGCCATGGCGAAAAGGAGGGCCACGCTGCCTCGAAGCGGCACATGGAAGAGCCACTGGCCCATGAGGACCGCGAGCACCACGTCCAGCATGCCGATGACGAAGTAGGGGAGAAACTTCCCCAGGATCAACTCGGAACCCTTGACCGGCGTGGCGATGAGCTGCTCCATGGTGCCGCGTTCCCATTCGCGGGCCACGGTGAGCGAGGTGAGAAGGGCCGCGATGACCATCATGATGACGGCGATGAGCCCGGGAACGATGGTGTTTTTCGATTCCAGGTCCGGGTTGAACCAGACCCGCGGCCGAAAATCGACGGCGTCCGAGATGCGGCCATCCGGGCCTCCGGCGCGCCGCCTGGCCTCCACGAGCACATCGGCGGCGTAGGATTGGGTCACCGCTTCGGCGTAGCCCAGGGCCAGGCTCGCCGTGTTGGCGTCGCTTCCATCCACGATGAGCTGCACGGTGACCGGGCGGCCCGAATGCACCCGGCTGGAAAAGCCGGTGGGAATCACGAGCGCCAGAAGCGCTTCGCCGGTGTCGATCCCTTCTTCCAGCCGGCCGTAGTCGTTGGTATGGCCCTTGATCGTGAAATAGCGCGATCCGGCGAAGCGGCTCACGAACGTGCGGCTCGCGGTGGACTCGTCCTGGTCCCAGACGAGGAGGGGGACCCGGTCCACGTCCAGCGAGAGCGCGTAGCCGAAAAGGAAAAGGAGCAGCATGGGGATGGCGACCGCCATGCCGAGGCTCCGTGGATCCCGGAGAATGTGAAGGACTTCCTTTCGGGCTACGGCCCACACACGACGCACTTTCATCGGTCCACCTCGCTGACCGGGGCTTCGGCCCGGTCCCGGGCTTCAACCAGCGAGACGAAGACGTCTTCCAATGACGGGGTGACCGCTTCGATGCGCGCCACCGCGTGGCCTTTGGCTTCAAGCCCACGCCTCATTTCCGGTGCCGCGCGTTCGCCGTCTTCGGCCACCACGTGGATGGCTTTTCCGAAAAGCGCCGCGTCCTTGACCCCTGGAATGTCCCGGAGCACCGCCAGGGCGTCCTGGGGGGCGTCGCAGAAGACTTCCAGAACGTCTTCGGGCATGTGTTCGGTTTTGAGGGCCTGCGGGGTGCCGAGGGCGATGAGCTCCCCCCGGTAGATGAGGCCGATGCGGTCGCAGTATTCCGCTTCATCCATGTAGTGGGTGGTGACGAAGACGGTGACCCCGGTGCCGGAAAGTTCGTAAATGAGGTCCCAGAAGCGCCTTCGGCTGATGGGGTCCACCCCGGAAGTGGGTTCGTCGAGAAAGAGGATCGGCGGTTCGTGGAGGATGGCGCATCCGAGAGCCAGTCTCTGTTTCCAGCCGCCGGAAAGGAGTCCTGTGCGGGTTTTGCGATGAGCTTCCAGGTCCGCCATCCGGAGGACCCAGGCTTTCCGTTCGCCCTTCCGTTCCGGTGCGATCCGGTAAATGCCGCTGTAAAAGTCGATGTTCTCTTCGACGGTGAGGTCTTCGTAGAGGGAAAATCTCTGGCTCATGTAGCCGATGTGGGCCTTCACGTCTTCCGCCCGGGTCCCGACGTCGAAGCCCGCGACGGTCGCACGGCCCCCCGAGGGAGGCAGGATGCCGCAAAGCATCCGGATGGTGGTCGATTTTCCGGCCCCGTTCGGTCCCAGGAATCCGAAGACCTCCCCTTCGGCCACTTGGAAGCTCACCCCCGCCACGGCGGCAAAGGTTCCAAACCGCTTCTCCAGCCCCTCCGCAACCACCGCGGCCTGAGAGATTTCGGGATCCGCCATCAGGCGACCTTCTCGTCCGACCGGCCCGCCGCCAAGACCGAAATGAAGACGTCTTCCAGGGTCGGTTCCACCGTTCGTGCTTCCAAAAGCCGGATCCCCTGGTCGGCGAGGATCTTCTTGGAGGCCGAAAAGACCTTTTCGGGCTCTTCCACCGTGAGATGAATCCGGTCGCCGAAAAGGCCGACCGAGGCTTCCGGGAAGGCGCCTCGAAGCGCGGCGGCCGCTTTCCGGGGATGCTCGGTTCGGATTTCGACGACGGTGCCGCGCATGAGTCTTTTCGCCTCGTCGGGGTGGCCGGTGGCGAGGAGCTTCCCTTCATGGAGGAGGCCGATACGGTTGCAGCGTTCCGCTTCGTCCAGGTAGGCGGTGGAAACGAGGATCGTCACGCGGTCGCGGAGCAGCTGGTAGAGGATCCGCCAGAAATCCCTTCGAGATACCGGGTCGACCCCGTTGGTGGGTTCATCCAGCAGAAGCACCCGCGGGGTGTGGATGAGGGCGCAGGCGAGCCCCAGTTTCTGTTTCATGCCGCCGGAAAGGTTTCCGGCAAGGCGCCTTTTGAACGGGGTGAGGTTGCTGAAAGCGAGCAGCCGCTCAAACTTTTCCGCCCGGCCTTTTCGGCGGACCCCATAGATGTCGGCGTAAAACAAAATGTTTTCCATGACCGTAAGATCCGGATACAGTCCGAAGCGCTGGCTCATGTAACCGATGCGGTCCTTCACCGACTCGGCGTCTTCCACGATGTGGTGCCCGTCCACCCAGGCGTCCCCCGAAGTCGGTTCCATGATGGCGCTCAACAAGCGAAGCGTGGTGGTCTTTCCGGCGCCGTCCGGGCCCACCAGCCCGAAGATTTCCCCTTCCGAAACGTCCAGGGTGAGGCCGTCCACGGCGGTGACCGGTCCAAACCTTTTGGTGAGCGCCTCGGCTCGGATCATGCCTTCTCCCTCCGCCTATTTGTCCACCAGGATGGTCGCGTCTGCGGGCATGCCGGGTTTCAGTTCCCTGTCGGGGTTGGCGATGTCGACTTTTACGCGATAGACAAGCTTCACCCGCTCTTTGGGGGTCTGGACGTTTTTCGGGGTAAACTCGGCTTCCGAGGCGATGAAGGAAACCCGGCCTCGGTAGGTCTTTCCCGGGTAGCTGTCGGTGGCGACCTCGGCTTCCTGGCCGACCTTGACCCGGCCCAAATCCGTTTCGTCGATGTAGGCGCGCAGCCAGACGTTGTCCAGATCCGCGACCGTGATGACGGGGGTGCCGGCGGCCACCACCTCTCCCGGTTCCACGTTATCGGAAAGAACCAGGCCGGAAAGGGGCGACCGGAGCGTCGCATAGCCGAGGCGCGTGGCGGCGAGGGCGCGGGCGGCTTCGGCCTGTCGGAGCTGGGCGCGGGCACGATCGATGGTTTCCTTCCGTGGCCCTTCGATGACGAGCGCCAGGTGAGCTTCGGCCTCGCGGAGTCCCGCGCGAGCCTGATCGACGGCCTCGGATCGCGGGCCTTCAAGGGCGAGGGCCAGGCGGGCTTCGGCATCTCGGAGTCGCTGTCGGGCCGTCTCGTAAACGGTCTCGGCCGCTTCCAGGTCCCGTTTGGCGGTCGCGTGTTCCCGGTAAAGGTTCCGCTGGCGTTCATATTCCGCGCGCCAGCGGACCACCTCCGCGCGGGCGCTTTTCACGGCCGCGCGAGCCGCCGCGATTTCCTGGGGGCGGGAACCGGTGAGCCGTTCTTGGAGCAGGGCTCGAGCCCGTTCCGCCGATGCCGTGGCCTGGAGGATCTCTTCCGCCCGGGATCCGGCTTCCAGCTCGGAAAGATAAGCCCGGGCGGCGGCCGCTTCCGCCGCTCGAAGATTCAGCTCGTGTTCCAATTCTTCCGTGTCCAGCCGGGCCACCGGTTGGCCTCGTGTGACGGTTTCGCCTTCCGATACATGCCTTTCCGTCACGCGGCCCGGAATCCGGAAGCTCACCTGTGCGTCGGTGGCTTCGATGTTTCCCGAGACTTCGACGGCCGAACCCGACGGCTTGGAATCCTCCAGGAAATATCGGACCCCCAAGGCTACTCCCGCCGCCGCCAAAAGGACACCTAGACGAATCCATCGTTTCGGCATGGAATCCCCTGATATGTGAACATGAATTCACTCGCCGACCGACCCGGCCCGTCGCCGCCTCCCGGTCCGGGATCTTACGGTGTCGTGACGGCCTTTTCGAAGAGCCGCCACCCGCGTTCCACTTGGCGGGTCACGTCGAAGCGGCCGTCGCTCAAGGTCCACAGTATCGCCGGCGGCTGAATCAACCCGAGAAACAGAACGGAGGTGGCTTCCGGGTCCAGGTGCGGCTGGACGGCCCCCGTTTCTTGGCCCCGGCGGATCATGCCTTCCACCTGCCCAAGGTACCGGCGGATGACGCGGTAGACTTTGTCCCGCCGGCGGGCTTCTCCACCGTAGATTTCCCGGGAAAAAATCACCTGAGGGATGGCCCGGTTGGCACGGATCACTTCCACGTGGCGATGGGCGAGGCGCCGCAGCTGTTCCAAGGGTTCCGGGGTTTCTTGGAGGACCGCCTCCACGTTGGCGGTGAGCCGATCCCGGATCACATCCAGGATGGCATCCAGAATCTGGTCCTTTCCCTTGTAGTGGCGGTAGATGGCCGACGGCACCAGGCCGATCCGGTGGGCGATCCGGGCGACGCTCAGCCCTTGAACGCCCTTTTCGGCAATGAGGTCCAGAGCCGCCTGCGCGATCTGATCCCGGCGCGTTTCCGTATCCTGTTTTTCGGTGCGCATGAAGCCTCGACAGTGTGAATGTGTGTTCACACTAGCGCCGGCGGCGGCGGCTGTCAAGGGTTTCAGGGATGGTGGACGGGGTTCGTGCGAAAGGAATGTTCCGGCCCGGGGAAGGTGCCGTTTTCGACCTCTTCCCGGTAGCGCGTGAGCGCTTCCACGATGCGCGGGCCGAGTTTTTCGTATTGTTTCACGAATCGGGGCACGAACCGGTCGAAAAGGCCGAGGACATCGTGGACCACCAGCACCTGCCCGTCGCAGTGGGGCCCGGCCCCGATCCCGATGGTTGGAATGGGGACGGCTTCGGTGATGCGCGCCGCGATGGCTTCCGGGATGGCTTCCAGTACCAGGCTGAAGCACCCGGCTTCCGAAAGGGCGAGGGCATCCTCCATGAGGGCTTGGGCGGCTTCGGCGTCTTTCCCCTGGACCTTGAACCCACCGAATTGAGCGACGCTTTGAGGGGTGAGTCCCAGGTGGCCCTGCACCGGGATGCCGGCCGACACCATGGCTCGAATCTGGGGCAGCACGCGGGCGCCGCCTTCAAGTTTCACGGCCTGGGCTCGTCCTTCCTTGAGAAACCGTCCGGCATTCAGCACCGCCTGCTCCACGCTCACCTGGTACGACAGAAACGGCATGTCTCCGATGACGAGCGCCCGGGCGGCCCCGCGGGTCACCGCCTTGGTGTGATGGAGCATTTCTTCCATGCCCACGGTCAGGGTGTCGTCGTGACCCAGGACCACCATGGCGAGCGAATCCCCCACCAGGATCATGTCGACCCCGCTTCGGTCCACCCAAAGGGCCGTGGGATAATCGTAGGCGGTGAGCATGGTGAGTTTTCTCCGACCTTTGGCGGCTGTCACATCGGGGACGGTGACACGTTTCATGGCAAGACCTCCGTTACGTGCAGGGTGGACGGGAAATCAGCGGCCGCCGACGGATGCCGCAGCCGTCTCTTCCTGGAAGGCAGCTTCCAGGGTGTGGATCAACTCGGTGAGGGTCCGGTTGACCGGAGTGGGGACTTGGAGTACTTCTCCCAGGCGGACGATGGCTCCGTTGATGGCATCGATCTCGGTCCGCCGCCGGTGGTCCACGTCCTGGCCCATGGACGAACGGTTGGCGGCCGTGGCCTGGGCGATGCGGAACACATCTTCCACCGAAAAATCGTCCAGGGGAATGCCGCCGGCCTGCGCCACGGCAAGGGCTTCCAGGACCGCGGCTTCCGAGAGCCGCCTGGTGGGGGCGAGCGAGGCGACGGCTCCATTGCGAATGCCGGTGAGCGCCGTGATCGCATTGATTCCGACGTTCACCATGAGTTTCTTCCAGATGAGGGTTTGGACATCGGATGCGGCGTGGGCTTCCATGCCGGCCTTTTTCCAGAGGCGGACGATTCGGTACACCCGGTCGTCGGTGCCGCCCGACCAGGCTCCCACGTGGGTGGGGCCGTTGCCGCCGTGGCGCACCACGCCGGGTTCGACGAAGGTGGCCCCCTGGGCGGTGACACCGGCCAGGACCGATGCCGCCTTGACCGTGCCGGCCAGCAACTCGGCGTTGCCGATGCCGTTTTGAAGGGTGAGAAAAAGGGTCGAAGGCTGCAGATGCCTTTCTTGCAGCGAAGCCAGAGCAGCGCCGGTGGCGTAGCTTTTCACCATCACCAGCACCAGGTCAGCGCGCCAGGGGATGTCCGAGGCGTTGTCCGAGGCTTCGATCGCCGTCGTCTCCAAGCGCCCGTCCAGTTCGACGACGGTCAGACCCTTCCTGCGGATCGCCGCGATGTGTTCGCGATGAATGTCGAGGAGAAAAACGCTTTCGCCGGCTCGCCCAAATCGGGAACCGAAGAGGCTCCCCATGGCTCCGGCGCCGATCACGAGTATGTTCATGGCTGCACTCCCCTGAAAAGCGTTTGCCCCGGCGAACACAGTCTAAAGGACGGCGGCTCCTGGACAAGGAAAATCCTGAAGCCGCCTGACGGCCGGCGGGTGCCTCGCGGGCGCCGACCCGTGCTCTGAACCGCGGCTTCCCTGAATTTCCGCATTATGGAACACGATCGTTCGGCTTGACGGCAGCCCCGATTAAAGCCAAAGATGGGCGAATGCATCAATCCGAAAACACCCGCTCTCCTGCGAGGGAACGGTCCAGCGAGGGTTCCATGCAAACCAGGTTCGGCATCATCAGGAAGCTTTTCCTCTGGTACGCTGTACTCATTGCGGTCTTCTACGGAACCATTTCCGTCTACTACCTCAACATCCAGAAGATCCTCACCCTCTCCGACGATATCGTGAACAAGAACTACCGGATTTCCTCTTCGGCCAAGGCCATGATCGACAGCCTCATTTCCATGGAGGAGAACGAAAAGCGCTACAGCATTTTGAAGAATCCCGAGTACCGGGAGTATTTCCAATCTTCCCGGCAGGAATTCGAAGACCGCTTGGCGGAAATCCTGCAACTCCTCACGGGAACGAAGGAGGTGGTTCCCTGGGAGGAGTTGTTTCGCAGTTACGCCGCTCAACGCCAGCAAATGTCCCTGACGTTCAGTGCCGGGGAAATTCCGGAGGATCTCTGGATTCCGGAACGAATGATCGACGGCTGGATTCAGCGGATTTCCACGGTGCTCGCCACCAATGAACGAGAGGTGGAACTGGCCATGAGGGACCTCCACGAAAAGGGAAATCTGGCCCGCCGGTGGGGGATGGTCGGCGTGGCGGTGTCCCTGCTTTGCGGCGTCTTGGGAATGATGTTCCTGGCGCGTTCCATGAGCCGGCCGCTCCGGGAACTGCGGCGTGGGATTCGGAACCTGGCCAGGGACGGTTCCAGCGAGCCCATCCGGATCCTTTCCGAAGACGAGTTCGGCGAACTGGCTTTCGCCTTCAACGAGATGCTCAACCGGCTGAAGGAAGAAGAGCGGATGCGCGCCGACTTCATTTCCATGCTCAGCCACGAAATCCGCAACCCCCTCACCACCATCCGGGAGTCTGTGAGCCTCATCGAAGAAGGCACCATGGGGACTGTAAACGACAAGCAGCGCCGGTTTCTCGGCATCGCCCGCCAGGAAGCCGAGCGCATTTCGGGACTGCTCAAGGATCTTCTTCAGCTTTCCAAGCTGGAAGCGGGGCATCCTGCAGTCAACCCCCGGGAGCTGCGGCCCGCCGGGCTGGTCGAACGATGTGTGCAACGCTTTGCGCCGGCGGCGGAGGCCAAGAGCATCGGGATCCGGATGGACATTCAGCCGGATCTTCCCACCCTGATCGGCGACCCGGAACTGCTCGAACAGGTCCTGCTGAACCTCATTGCCAACGCGGTCAAGTTTTCGCCGCCCGGCAGTGAAGTGGTGGTGGCGGCGAACTGCGACAGCGGAAGGGAGGAAGTGGTCTTCGCGGTGACCGACGACGGCCCGGGCATTCCGAAGAGTGAACAGCCTTTCGTGTTTCAAAAATACTACCGCGCTTCTTCCTTTCGGCATAAGATCGACGGAACCGGTCTGGGGCTCCACATCGCCAAGCACATCGTGGAATCCCACGGGGGAACGGTCTGGCTGGAGAGCCGGGAAGGAAGCGGGAGCACGTTCGGGTTCACACTTCCTCTCTCGACCAAGGAATGCCGCGATGAAAAAATCGAACAGTCTTGAAACACGAGTTCCGGTGCTTCTGTGCCTCCTGGCGGTCGCGCTCTGCTACTGGGTGCCGGGATGCGCTCACTTCCGGGAGAAGCAAAGCGCTGCCGAACTGGAAGCTCAAAGAGAGGCCGCCATCAAGTGGAACGAAGGATTCAAGGCCTTTGAAGAGGGCGATTACGCAACGTCCGCTGACATCTTCGATTCGCTGAGCCGCCAGGCGGAAGACGAAACCCTGCGGCGGAGGGCCCTCTACGCCGCAGCGTGCTCCCACCTTCTGGGTTCCCGTACCGCCCGGGAGTTCGACCAGGCCTTGGAAACCTGGAAGCTCTGGAAGGAAATGGCTCCTTACCAGCAAGACTTCGAAGATCCCCGAATGCTCGACGTCCTCCTCCAAAGACTCGCCACCTGCTACAAGGAAGCGGAGAGGCCCCGGGAGGGGCCCAAGAACCATAACGAAGCCGCCTTGAGAAAGCGCCTCGAAGAGAAGGAGAAGGAAATCGCGGAACTGAAAGAACGGCTGGATGCCCTGGAAACCCTCCACCGCGAGATCCAGGAAAAGAAGAAAGGGGTTTCTTCCCCGTAGCCGGCGCAGTGGAGGCGCCGTCAGGGATCGGCCGCGGTCGCGCGCGATTCCCCCGCGAACGCGGTCAACTCGTAGCGCATGCCGCGCTTGATCTGAGCGTACGTCCTCCGATCCTTGGTGCTCAGCATCCGAGCCAGTTCCATGGCTTCGTCGAAGAGCCGGTGTTCTGGATAAGCGCCGTCCACGAGGGCCAGGCGCGCCGCTTCACCCCCGCCGATCCTCTTTCCCGTGAGCAGGAGATCCCTCAGCGCCTGGCGGTTGGGAAGGAGTTCCACGATACGGTGCATCAGGGCCGTGAAGGGAAGCTTCACGTCCACCTCCGAAAAGCAGAACCAGCCGCGATCTTCGCGCATGAGGCGAAAATCGAGACCGCTGGCAAGAATGGCACCCCCGGCGAAGGTGTGGCCGGTGATGCAGCCGACGGTCGGCAGGTCCAGTAGCGCCCATCGAAGCAGCGTAGCCTCCAGGTTCTCCAAGAAGAACGCGATGTCATCTTCCGGTCGGGACTGAAGCCATGCCAGGTTGATCCCCGTGCACCAGTTCTTGGGATGCCCGCTGGTGAGCACCACCGCGGCGTTTTCGGTTGAGCGTTCGATCTCGTCCAGTATCCGGTGATGATCTTTCAGAACGTCCGCGGTGAATGTATTGGCGTTTTCCTCGTCGCTCATGGTCACCACGAACACGGCGTCCCTCTTCTTGAGATCGAGTGCCGCCATCGGCTGTTCCTCCTCCGTCTCATTTGCCGCAAATGGTTTCCCGGTTCAGATGGGGGAGCCTTTCATAAAGGCGCATGATTTCGGGGTCATCGTTCAGCCAGTGACGGAGGTTGCCGATGAGGGCCGCGGCGTAAGGACTGCTCTCTCCGTCGGCAAGGCGGTAGTTCACCCAGAGCCCCTCTTTTTTCGATGTGACGAGGCCGGCTTCTTCAAGTGTTTTCAGATGCTTGGATACAGTAGGCTGGGCCAGGCCGAGTCCGGCCGTGAGTTCACACACGCACAGCTGCCGCCGCTGAAGCAGCTTCATGATCTTCACGCGACTGGGGTCGGAAAGCGCCTTCATGACCCGAACGAAAGGTTTCATGTTCGACACTCCGTGTGGTGGTGATGCCGGCCTTATCCTAAGCCTTTTTCCCGATCCTTGCCAGCCCATTGTGCGCTGTTGAAAGCGGGGCCGGAGTGCCCGGACCGGCGGCAGGTGGGCGGTGCGGCTTTCGGGGGGGAAGGAGGAACCGGAGAACCGCGCGGGGCCCACAGGGGTTTGCTGCAAGGTGCGGCCCGGCGGGAAGGAGCGCTCCCGGGCGGGAAGTCGCGCCCTGCCGGGAGCCTTTTCAAGATCGGTCGGTTGAGCACAGGCCCTCTCCGGACACGCGACCGGCAAAGAAAGCGGCCGCCTCGTCGGCGGGGACGGGCGGACTGAAAAGAAACCCTTGGCCGATGACGCAGCCGATGCGCAGGAGAAACTGGCGCTGGTCCTCGGTTTCCACGCCCTCCGCCACCAAGTCCAGCCCCAGGTTCCCGGCCAAGGCGGCAAACGCCCTGACCAGCTTCTGCGTTCGGTGCGCCGCCGCGTCTTCGCCCTGCATTTCATGAATGAACGTCCGGTCGATCTTGAGGCATTCCAGCGGCATTTGGCGCAGGTAGGTGATGGAAGAATAGCCGGTGCCGAAGTCGTCGATGGTGGTCCGGATTCCCATCTCCTTGAGTCGCGTGAGGTTTCGGCGGACCACTTCCTGGTCTTTCATGATCACCGTTTCCGTGATTTCCACTTCGAGCCATTTGGAGTCCAGCCCGCTGTCTTTCAGAGCCTGTTCCACGATCCGGGCGAAATTCGTTTCCGTGAACTGAACGGCCGATACGTTCACCGCCACGCGGCAGGGGGGATGCCCCTGGCGCTGCCATTGGGCGTTTTGCCGGCAGGCTTCCCTCAGGACCTCTGTTCCGATGGGAATGATGAGGCGCGTTTCTTCGGCCACGGGAATGAACCGGCCGGGGGGAATCATCCCCAGCGTGGGGTGATTCCAGCGCACGAGGGCTTCGAGCCCCACCAGGCCGCCCGTCTGCAGGTCGACCTGGGGTTGATAATGCAGTTCGAGTTCCCCGCGTTCCATGGCCTTTCGCAAGTCGTTTTCGGTTTCCAGTCGCTGAATCACGGCCGTGTTCATCTCGTCCCTGAAAAAGCGGAAACGGTTGCCGCCCTCGTTCTTGGCCACGTACATGGCGATGTCCGCGTTCTTCTGGATGGCCACGGCGTCGGAGCCATCGGAAGGAAACAGGCTGATCCCGATACTCGCGCCGATATGAAGTTCGTAACCCTCGATGCTGAACGGAGCGGCGAGCTGTTCCAGGATGCGCCGGGCTGCTTTGGCGGCGTCCTGGCGTTCGTCGATCTGGTGCAGGATCAGGACGAATTCGTCCCCGCCGAGTCGTCCCAGCATGTCGCTCTGGCGGATGCTGCCCTTGAGACGCTGAGCGACTTCCTGAAGCACGCGGTCCCCCACCTGGTGGCCGAGTGAATCGTTGATGCGCTTGAACCGGTCCAGGTCGATGAGCAGAAAGGCGCCGGGGTGACCGTAGCGGCTGGAGCGGCTCAGAGTCTCGGTGAAGCTGCGCTTGAGGGCCTCACGGTTCGGAAGGCCCGTGAGCGGGTCGTGCTGAGCCTGGTGGTACAGGGAATCGGCCAGATGCCGCTGTTCCACGGCGACGGCGGCCAGCCTGGCCAGAGACTCCAGCAGTTCGAGGTCTGCGGGGCTCGGCTGGCAGGGGCTTCGGGAATAGAGGGAAAGCGTTCCGAAGACCTGTCCTTTGCCGGAGACAATGGGAACCGAAAAACAAGATCGAAGACCGTGGGACAGAATCGCCTGGCGTGTGTGGTCCCAGAGAGGGCTGGAGGCGATGTCGGAAACCACCACCGTCTGGCCCAAATACACCGCGGCGGCGGAACAGCCGCTTTTCAGGCCGACGGGGCGCCCTTCCAAGGCTGCCGTCAGGTCCGGGGGAAAACTGGGCGCGGCCCTGACGCTGACGACTCCGTCCTGGACCAGGCAGAGCGCCCCCACGCTGTCGGGGCGCTGCCGTTCCAGAAGGGCGACCAGTTCGAGGAGGATGCCGGTGAGGCTTCGGTTTTCGACCACCATCTGCAGGATGCGGTTTCGATCGGCTTCCAGCAGTTCGGCCATCTTGCGTTCGGTGATGTCCTGAAGGGTTCCCGCAAGCCGCTGTACGGAACCGTCTTCTTCCACGTCCGCTTCAACCTGAAGCGAAACGATCCTGGCCGGAACCCCTTCGGCCTGCAGTCGAAGGTCGATGGTGAACGGCCGGCCCCGGTGGCGGGCCCGTTCCAAGAGTCCGGCCAAGTGGCGTCGGTCATTGGGGTGAGCCAGGTCCACCAGGGCTTCGAGGTCGAACCCGGAGGCGTTTTCATCGATGCCGCAGAGCTTGTAGAATTCCTGGGAAGCGTGAAAGACGTTCCGGCTGACGAACCATTCCCAGTTGCCCAGCCGGGCGATCCGCTGCGCGTCGGCGAGCAGATCCTGGTTGCGCCGGAGTTGCTGTGAAATGCGGCTGGCGCGAAGCATGTACCGCACGCGTTCGCTGAGGATGAGCCAGTTGATGGGTTTGGTGATGAAATCCGTGGCTCCCGCTTCGTAGGCGCGTTTGATGGAATCGAAATCCTCCATCCCGGTCACCATGATGATGGGCAGGTGCTCGCCGTCCCGATGTCCCCTCAGGGCGGCGCACGTCTCGAAACCATCCATCCCGGGCATCAAGACGTCCAGCAGAACCATGTCGGGCCGGTGTTCGTCGAAGGCGGCCATCGCCTGGGCGCCGTCTTCCGCTTCGATCACCTGAAATCCGGATTGTTCGAGGACTTCTCGAAGCAGCAGCCGAACGGTGGGATCGTCGTCCGCGAGAAGGATCCTGGACTGAGATGCATGCAAGGACGACTCGTTCAATGGGGGGTCTTCTCCACTTGGCCGGCCAAGGCTTGCTCCACCTTGGAATATTCCACTTCGATGGCCGACATCAGGACCTCACGGTCTTCAAAGAGCGTGGTTTTCGCCCGGGCCTCCAGCTGCCGGCAAAGCACCGCCAACTTACGGGCGCCCAGGGTGGCACTGCTGGTCTTGAGGCTGTGAGCTGCGCGGTGGAGGCTGTCCGTGTCACCCCGTTGGGCTGCGGCCCGGATCTGTTGAATGAGTTCCGGGGCTCGCCGGCAGAAAAGATCCACCATCCGGTTCAGAAAACCGGATCCGCCGTTGCGGTCCAGGAGGCGCAGGTTGTCGAAAGCCGAGGGATCGAGCATCGGTTCTTCCGCGATCATCGCTTCAAGGTCGTTCCAAGAATTGAAATCGGCCATCGTGCCAAACCTCGCTGCAGAGCTGGAAGCCCACGCGGTGCCGGGCTTCGGAGCACAAGCCCGCGGCGGGCGACATACCCGAAGCCGAAGGGCTTCCAAGACAGTGACGGTCCTCGTTAAATCTGGTGTTCGTGCCCCAAAAACGCTCGCATGTGTGAGTAATCGGACGGTTTCCCCGGAAGCTTGAAAGGGGAAAAAGGAAGAGGCGAGCCGCGCAAACGGCGGCGGACCGGATTCTCACCGCACGGGGCACATGGCGGAGGCGGCCTGCGGACCGAGCAGGGGGTTCACGCAGGATTCGCGCGGCGGCCGCGCTGAAGCTGTTCCCGGCTTTCGTTCTTTCTTCGGCAGGCCGGGCACAGGCGAAGCCAAAAAAGGTCTTCGGAGGGCGAAGCGAGGGAAGAGGCGACGATGCGGCGAAGTGCTTCCAGGATGGGGCGGGTGGTGAATCCCACGCCGCAGTCGGCGCAGCGCGCCAGTTCGAAGGTCAGGACCAAGGAGACTTCCCGGGCGGCTTCGGGAAGTCTCTGCTCCAGCGTGATCGCTCCTTCCTGGCAACTGCGGGCGCAACGATTGCAGTCCGCTTCGGTGCAGTCTTGTTCAAAGCGCACGGTTCTCGTTCCGGCTTCGTCGCTCACCCTGATGCGTCCCGATTCGCAGCTGATGGAACAGGCGAGGCACCCGATGCACCGGGACGCGTCCACCCAGAGTCTGAGGGGATGTTCCGTGGCCGTCATGTGAGATCCTTTCGGCCTGCGGGCCGGCCGCTGCTAACGCGCGTCGCCTCGACGATGCGAGCGGTTTCCCGCCTTCGGTTTCGCAGTGCCGGAACCTGAGCGGAACCGAAGCGGAGCGCTCCCGTGGGGCAGGTGAGCACACAGGCCGGAAGCGACTTGGCGTCCAGCCGGTGACGGCAGAGGTCGCACTGCGTGATGACCCTCAAGGGCCGCGGGCCGTCGAGGACTCCGAAGGGGCAGGCGAATACGCAAAGGCTGCAGCCGGTACAGCGCTCCTCAAGAAAGACCACCGGCTGACCTGCGCGCATCGGTGCGAGGGCCCCCGTCGGGCAGGCCGCCGTGCACGGGGCGGCCCGACAATGGCGGCAAAGGAGCGGTACCGCTCCATCGGAGCGCACAGGCATAACATGGATCCGCGGCCGACCGTCGTGTTCCCGTTCGCAGGCGATCTGGCAGGCGCGGCACAGGATGCAGCGGTTCGTTTCCACCCAGATCCTCTCGCCCGTCATGGGTTGTCTCCAATACGCTGGAGGCGGCACGCTGAAGCCTTGTATTCGGGAATCTTGGCCTGGGGATCCAGGGCGTCGAGGGTCAGGCGGTTCGTTTCGGGAAAATGAAAGGGGAGGAACACCACTCCGGGCTTCATCCGCTCGGATAATCGAAGGCGCGCGTCGATGGTCCCGCGGACCGTCGCGACCGCTACCCGTTCGCCTTCACTCATCCCGAGGGCCTCCGCGTCGTCGGGATGGACCTCCACGAACACATCCGGTTCGCGGTCCGTCAGGCTTGGCGTGCGGCGTGTCATGGAACCGCTGTTGTAGTGAAGGGCCGTCCGCCCGGTGGTGAGGATCAACGGGAACTCGGGGCTCGCCGGTTCGGGGGGCGGTAGGTAGCGGACGGCAACGAAGACGGCCCGCCCGTCGGGGGTGGCGAACCGGTCCCGGTGAAGGATCGGTGTTCCGGGATGGCCGGGATGGGGACACGGCCACGGGATGCCCTGGGTTGACGTTTTCAGGCGTTCGGGGGTGATCCCCCCATACGCGGGGACAGTCCGGTTGATTTCATGCAGGATGTCTTCCGGCTTTCCATGGGGGAAATGGTCGCCCAAGCCCAGGATTTCGGCGAGCCGGCAGATGATCCACCAATCGGGGCGGGCGTCACCGGGGGGGTCCACCGCGGCGAAGGACCACTGAACGCGGCGGTCGCTTGCGGTCTTGGACCCGCTCCGCTCCGCCCAGGCCGCCGCCGGGAGCAGAAGATGGGCGAGTCTTGCGGTTTCCGTGAGAAAAATGTCCTGGACCATGAAGAATTCCAGCCGCCGGAGGCTTGAAGCCGTCTTTGCGCTGTTGGGGCTCGTGACCAGGGGGTTTTCCCCCATGGCCGCGAGCCCTTGGAGTTTTCCTTCGAGCGCCGCGTGTTCCATTTCCACCACGGTGAGTCCTTCGCGCAGCGGCAGTCGTTGCGGATGGATTCCCCAAAGATCGGCCAAGGTCCGGCGCACGTCGCCGTCTGCCACGTTTCGGTATCCGGGATAGAACCCGGCGAGTGCCCCCATGTCGCAGGCTCCCTGCACGTTGTCCTGGCCCCGCACCGGGTAGAGCCCCGTTCCGGGGCGTCCCACTTGGCCGCAGAGGAGCGCCAGGTTGGCGCATGCGGAGACGTTCCGCGTTCCTGAGACGTGCTGGGTGATGCCCATGCAGTAGACGATGGCCGAAGCCTTCGATACCGCGAAGGCACGCGCCGTTTCCTCCATGTCGCGGACCGGGATGCCGGTCGCGGTGCTCGCCGCTTCCGGCGACACGTCATCCAGCGAATGGCGTAGCGATGGAAACCCCCGGGTTCGCTCCGAAACGAAAGTCTGATCCCAGAGGCGCTCCCGGACGATGATGCGGGCCAGGGCGTTCAGGAAGGCCGCGTCGGTTCCCGGGCGGATGGGAAGATGCCGGTCGGCCATCCAGGCGGTGGGCGTTCGCCTTGGGTCCACAACGATGACCGTGGCGCCCTTTTCCCGCGCCTTCAGGATCCAACGGCACGCCACCGGGTGGTTTTCAGCGGGGTTGGCGCCGAGGACCAGGATGCAGCGCGAGTGTGCGAGGTCCGCCAGCGGGTTCGTCATGGCCGCGGCTCCCAAGGCCGGACCCAGACCGGCGAGGGTGCTCGCGTGGCACAGGCGGGCGCAGTGATCCACGTTGTGGGTTCCCAGGAGTCGAGCCAGCTTTTGAAAGAGGTAATTTTCTTCGTTGGTGGCCTTGGCGGAAGCAAGAAAGCCGAGGGCCTGGGGTCCGTGGCGGTCGCGGATGCGGGTGAGGTGTTCTCCGGCGATCTCGAACGCCTCTTCCCAGCTTATCGATTCCCAACGATCGCCCACCCGCCGCATCGGGTTCTTGACGCGGTCCGGATGGTTCAGGATCTCGGCGGCTGCATTGCCCTTGGCGCAGAGAGCCCCTTCGTTTACCGGAGATTCCGGGTCGTAGTCGATCCCGCGCACCCGACCGCCTTCGACGCTCAAGAGGATCGGGCAGCCGACCGCGCAATAAGGGCAGATGGTGCGGATTGGAGCCGATGCCATGCCGTCTTCACCCTGCCGGCTGCGTCCGGCCCAGCGTGGTCGCTTCGGCCAGCCGCTCGGCCGAATTTCGGCGGGTTCTCTTGAGGAATTCGCCTTCGAGCACCAGCGCCCGGGTCGGGCATGCCGCAACGCATGCCGGACCTTCGCGTCGAACGCAGCGGTCGCATTTCACGATGAACTCGGCGCCGTTTCCAGCCTGGATCATGCCGAAGGGGCACGTCATCAGGCAGACGTGGCACCCGATGCACCGGCCCGCTTCGAACCGGACAAGGTCCGCCGCGTCGTCACGAAAGAGAGCCCCCGTCGGGCAGGACCGCGCGCAAGGGGCGTCTTCGCAGTGGCGGCACAAAAACGGCAAGTTGCCGAAATCCGTCGCTTCCACGAACACGCGGCGCTGCGGTTTGGGGTATTCCTCAAGGGCGCCGATGAGGCCGGCGCTTCGCGAATGGGCCACGGCACAGGCCAGTTCGCAGCTGTGGCAACTGAGGCATCGTTCCATGCGGACCAGGATGCGTTCGAACGCACCTGTGCCGCGGGCACCTGTCGATTCCGTCATGATGCGCCTCCTTGCCGCGTGTCTTCGGCGACTTTTCCTCCACGTTGTCTCATGGCGATGGTCCCCCAGCCGTTCGCCTCGCCGGCGGCCGCCCGTCAGGACAGCCCCAGGTCCCGGCGTTTCCTTTCGATATGATCGCAAATGAACCGAGCGGCCGCCTCCGGGTCCGGTTCCACGGCGAACCGGGCCCCCAGGATCTTTTCCAGGTCGCTGGTCAGGAGTCTCACGACTTTTTCACTTCCCAGGATGGGAGGAACCACTCCAAGGACGGTGGTGACTCCGGAGGCCACGGCATAGCAGGCGATGGAGACGGCCTTTTCCGAATACCATTCGGGGGCCGCGGCGGCCAGGGGGAGGTCCGAGATGTCGGTTCCCAGGGTGTTGGCGAGTGCCGCGGCGAGATCGAAAATCCGAACATTGTCCACGCAGCTGCCCATGTGCAGCACGGGCGGGACCCCCAGCGCTCCGCACACTTCCTTGAGGCCCGGGCCGGCCTTTTCGACGGCTTCCGGTACCTTGAGACCCGCCTTGGCGTGAGCCACGGCCGCGCAGCCCGTGTCCACCACCAGGATGTCCCGGGCGATCAGGTTCGAGGTGAGCGTCACGTGGCCGTGGTCGTGGCGGACTTTGGGGTTGTTGCAGCCCACCACGCCCACGGCGCCGCGGATCTTTCCGGCCTTCAGGGCTTCGATGAGCGGGACGGCGGAACCTCCCAGCGCCGATACCAGGGCTTCCACGCTGAATCCGGCCGTCATGCGGACCGGGTCGCCGTCCCAGGCGCGAACCTTTCCGGGGATCCTGCGGCGGCGGTTTTCCACCGCTTCACGCACCAGCTTGCGAGCCAGCCCGCGGGCGTTTTCGGGCTGGAATGCATAGGCTTCCATGAAAGGAAACCGCGCCTTGTCGCTGGTGGAAACCAGCTTCGTGTGGTAGCAGGCGGCGATGGATCCCAAAGACGGCATGATGCACTGGTAGTCCACCACCATCATGTCCACGACGCCGGTGGCCAGGGCCAGTTCGGTCATGAGGTGGTTTCCGGCCATGGGGACGCCGCGGCGCATGAGCAGCTCGTTTCCAGTGCAGCACAGACCCGCCAGGTTGATCCCTTCCGCACCGACTTCGCGCGCCAGAGCAACGAGGTCGTCGTCCTGGGCGGCCTGAAAGATCATCTCAGATACGATGGGGTTGTGCCCGTGGAGGACGACATTGACCTGGTCTTCTCTGAGAACCCCCAAGTTCACCTGAGATGCCGCCGGCTGGGGGATTCCGAACAGGATGTCCGAGACTTCGGTGGCGATGAAGGAACCGCCCCAACCGTCGGAAAGCGCGTTCCGGAGACCGTGAAGCAGGAGGCTCTGCCAGTCGTTGTCCACGCCCATGTGGGTCCGGTGCATCATTTCCGAGGTTTCACGGTCGATGCCCCGGGGCGTGATGCCGAGCTTGCGCCAGATCGCCCGGCGTTTTTCGGGAACACGCCCCAGGAAGGTGAGCACCCCTTTGCGCGTTCCGAATTCTTCTTCCATGGCGTGCGCCAGTTCCACCGCCAGAGCGGGTGCGTCCTTTCCGTCGGAGGAAACCCCGAACTCCCCGGCCACCCGGCGAAGCTTCTCTTCGCTTCGAATGGCGTAGCCCGGGGCCCGGCCTTCGCCCACCCGCCGGAGGACTTCCACCAGGTCGCGGCCATGATCGGAATGGGACGCCGCCCCGGCGGCGATCATCCGGCCCAGGTTGCGGGCCACGATGATCTCGGCGTCCGCACCGCAAACGCCCCGCTGCGGCCCTTCGCCGAAAGGATCGATGCGGCAGGGTCCCATGGCGCAGTTGCGGCAGCTGAGCCCCAGTTCACAGAACCCGCATTGGGGCTTCTGAGCTTCGAGGCGGTCCCAGACCGTTTCGAGGCCGTCTCGATCCGCCTTGGCCAGCAAGTCTCGGCCGTCTTCCGTAATGGTCCGCCCTTCGATCTCTTCACGCTGAAGCATGATGAATCCCCTCCCCCATTGGCGAAATCGTCCCCAGTCTGAGTCAAACCGGCGGGTGCCGGGAAGCCGGCGGCAAGGCTCGGGCTCTGAAAGGGATCCCCGCCGATGACTCTCCCAAAAAAGTCCGCGGTGAATCGCAACGCAAAGTGTTTCCGTCGAATGAAACGTTCCCGGGTCGAGGTTGCGGAATAGAGAGGCTTTAAGGTCGGAGGTCGAGTCAGAGAAGGAGGTTTCAACCCATCGGTTTGGAAAACCAGCGTCTCCGGTGCCGAACTCGAGGGATCCACGTCATGAACAACAGCCGAAGGAGTGCAGGCGCCGCAACGCAAGATCCCCCTACACATACAAGAAAGTCCGGACCCCCGTCAACCCTACCGCGACGGCGGCATTCCGGGCGCCGGAGGGATGCATGGCGTGGTGCCTCCGACGCCTTCCCACAACACCCCATTGGACCCGCGCAGGCGAATCGACGTTCTTGACGCTTCCACACTCCGCTTATCGCAGCGGAACGGATGGAAGCCGCCGGGCTTTATGAACCTGGCATGACCTTGGCTGTCGAGGTGGTCCCCGAATGTCGCTTCTTCAACGCCAAACCGTATGTCTATGCATTCGGGACGGTCCCGCTTCCGGGGGAAAGCGGTCGAGTGCTCACGTCGGATTCCGAGGGCTCCATCTTGGACCCGGGTTCGAAGATCCTAGCCTTCAAGTACCACAGGGGATCCAGCCGGCCGATGTTACGACCGGGAAGATCCTGCCGCACCTGAAGCACGTGACCGACAACCGGATCGACGGCAGCGCCTGCCACATCTTTTCCGGGGCGCAGTGAGCGGGTCCCCTGGAAAGCTCTTCACGCAAGGGCGGCCTCCCAAAGGCTGAAGGCCGCCCTTGCCGTTTTTCACGGGGAGGCGCTGGTGTCGTGACGGGTCATGGTTTTCACCTGCCGCCATATGCGGCCGACCAGTCCCAAAGGGCGAGCCGACGCTGCCGTACCGGCTTTGACAGACGCAGGGAAATCAACTAGATTCAACCGTTGCGCCATAAAGGACACCCAGATCTTGTCCATCTCCATTCACGGAATCGACGGAGCCCATGAACCCCTCCGACGCGCAGCGTTCCTCCAAGGATGCCCTCCTCGGCTTCTTTACGGCGGCCGGGGCTTTCCTCATCTGGGGGGTGAGCCCCATCTACTGGAAGGAACTCCACCCGGTTCCCGCGATCGAAATCGTGACCCACCGCGTGGTCTGGTCGCTGGTCCTGCTGCTCCCTCTTCTGGCGGTCCCGGCCAGCCGGCGGGAACTGGGCGCAGCCGCGAGAAACGCAAGCAGGGTCGCTACCATGCTGGCGACCACGCTCCTCATTTCCACCAATTGGCTGATCTTCATCTGGGCCGTGAACCACGGCCACGTGCTCCAGACCAGCCTGGGCTATTACATGAACCCCCTGGTGAACGTCCTCCTGGGCGTCATCTTCCTCAGGGAAAGCCTCAGGCCGTTGCAACTGGCGGCGGTGCTCCTGGCCGCGACCGCCGTGCTTTCGCTCACCGTGACCTACGGGACCTTCCCCTGGATCGCCCTCACGCTGGCCTTTTCCTTCGGGTTTTACGGTCTCATCCGGAAAACCGTTCCGCTCAGTTCCGTGGTGGGCCTGTTCATGGAAATGCTGCTGCTGGCGGTGCCCGCAGCGGCCTACCTGATCCACTTGGACCGGCTCGGGACGGGGGCGTTTCTCCACCTGGGTTTGAAGATCGACGGGTTGCTCGTGGCGACCGCATTCTTCACCGCCGTCCCGCTCATTCTTTTCACCCTGGGAGCGCGTCGGCTTCACCTTTCCACCCTGGGTTTCCTTCAGTACCTTGCGCCGACCTGCTTTTTCCTGTGCGCCGTGTTCGTGTTTCACGAACCCGTGAGTACGGCGCAGATCGTGACCTTTGGCCTGATTTGGGCCGCGCTGGCGCTCTATTCCTGGGATTCGGTCATGTTTTACCGGCGAAGCCGGCGGATGCGGGCCGGTAGGGCGGGGAGCGAGCACCACTTTCAACCCTCGAGCATCCTCTTGGCCGCGGCTCGTGTCGCCTCCGACGGATCCAGGCCGCCTGCGGCATGCAGGAGCCTTTCGAAGCGGCGAAAAGCGGCGAGTGCTTCCGCTCGGCGCCCTTGCCGTTCCAGGCAGCACATGAGCCGCCGGTGAAGGATTTCGGCAAAAGGTTCCGCCTCGATGCCTTTGCTCAGGCACCGTTCCGCTTCTCCGCCGCCGGCCGTTTCCTCCAGTTCGCCACAGAAATCCAGCACCATTCGAACAAACCGCCGACGCAGTCGTTCTTGGCAGCCGAAGATCGTCGGGTTGTGCTCTTCCCCGGAAAGGAAAGGACCCTGGTAAAGGGCGAGGGCATGTTCCCGATATTGCTTCGCCGTTTCCGTCTTCCCCTCCCTCGTGGCCCTCTCGGCGAGGTCCACCAGCCGATCGAAGGCCCAAGCGTCCACCCAGACGCGATGAGGATCCAGCAACAGGCGCCCTTCCCTGAGTTGGACGGCCCGGTCGTCTCCGAGAAGCCGCCGCAGCCGGTGCAGGTTCGTTGCCAGTGCTTGTTCCGCACGATCACCGTCGGCATCGGGCCAGAGGGCGTCGCTCACCTGTTCCTTGCCGGCGGAGCGATGCCCAAAGACCGCCAGGACTTTAAGCAGTTCCAGCGGCTTTTTCTGGGCCTTGGGGCCCGAGCCGATCGGTTTGCCGTCGCGTTCGATGGAAAAGGTTCCGAGGGTCCGAACGCGAATCGGCCAAGGCCAGGCGAAGCATTCCGGTCCGGGCGGAAAGCGGAAAAGACCTCGCCGCCGGATCAGTTCCCGGACAAACGAAGTCTCGATGCCGGCATCCAGAGCCTGGGCACACAACTCTGTCCATGTGCTCGGATGATTCCAGGGGAGTATCAAGATGCCCTGCCTGGCCATGAGCCCCAGGAGTTCCTCGAGTGTTCCCAATGCGGTGGCCTCGAGCCCCTGATCGAGCAGAGAAACCGTGCGATGCAACAGGACCAGTGCCTTGAGAAGCCGGCTTTCAATTCGTTCCGCCAGGCCTTCCGCTTCGCTGAGATAGCCTTCCGCTTGGTCGAAACGGCCGGATCGAATGGCGAGATGCGAGCGGGCGGCGAGGCAGCAGGCGATCGCGAACGGCATGCCGGACTCGCGTGCCAATCGCAGGGCCTGTTCGGCGTGTTCCGCGGCTCGCGGCAGGTCGCCGGACAGAAACGCCTCCCAGCTCGAAAGATGGTGATGGTGGCTCACGTCGTCCAACGAATCGGGAGCCATTCGGGTTGCCATGAGGTTCAAATAGCGCCGGGCTTCCTCCAAGTTCATGATGCTCAACGAAGCGTAGGCCCCGAAGGCGCAGAACAAAGGATCCACAAAATGCAACCCGGCGCGTTCCGCCTTTTTCAGACCCCGTTCAACCGCTTCCAACGTACCGTCCAGGTCCGAAAGATAGTATCGGTAGAGGGCGTCGCAGACGGAAGAAAGTAGGTCTGCGGTGGGGTTGTCAATCCGCCGCTGTCGAAGCGGTGCCAACATGCGGCGAATGCTCGCGGTTTTTCCCATTTCGCCTTTCCAGACGTAATGGAAGGTCAGGATGTTTTCGAGCATGACCTGCAGCGTCGGTTCCATTTTCCTCTTGAGGAGTGCTTCGGCGCGGCTTCGCCAATGGGGCAGATCCTCGTGGTCGGGCAACCAATAAGCCGTGGCCATGAGCGCGTTGATCGCCACCCGGGCTTCGATTTCCGGGGAAGGGAATCGGGGGTGCCGCGCCATGACACGTTTGAGTTCTTCCAACCAGTGTGGAAGATGGTCGGCATGGGTTCGATGAAAAATCGTGAGAACATCCATCAGGTTGGCCCAGGTGAGGAACGCTCCGCGAGCGTCTCCTGCCCGACGGAATCGATGAAAGACCCCTTCGAGGATTTCCAGTGCGGCATGCGGCTGAAAGGGCAGAAGGGCCGTTCCCAGCCAATACTGGAGCCAGGGGTCGGCACCGAGCGCATCGACGGGGAGTGCCCCGAGCCATTCGATCAGGATCTGGTTCCGGTAGTGTTCGGCAAGTTTCGGAGCTTCCCGAAGGATGAGCCCGGCCAAGCTTTCCCATTGTTCCGCTTCGCGGTAGAGGTCTGCGGCGGCTTCCATCTCACCGGCGGCCTCCAGCAGTCCCGCGGCTCGAATCTTCAGGTTGCGTATCGCGTCTTCCGGGAAATGTTCTCGAGCCCGCGCTTGGAGAAAATTCCGGAACAAATCGTGGAAACGGTACCAGGGCTGGACGTCCGGAGATGCTTCCAGCAGACAGTTTTGGGCCATCAGCTCCTCGAGGATTTCCTTCGCCTGGTTCATTCCGGAGAGCTTCTCGGCCATGGCGGCGGTCATGCTCGGCAGCCACACCGTTTTCATCAAGAAATCCCTTCGGTTCGGTTCCAGCCCGTCAAAGAGCTCGCAGGCGAAATAATTCAGGATTTCCGGCGACGAACGATGACTCGGAAGATGACTCGCATGGGCGCGATCCGCCGGGTGCTTCTGAACGAAGAGCACCAGGCCCGCCGCCCAGCCTTGGGCCGCGGCATGATAGGACGCCGCCGCTTCCCGGGCCTGCTCGGCTTCCAGGTAGAGATGCAGGAATTCGAGCGTTTCTTCGAGAGTGAACCGAAGGTCGTCCCAGCCGATCACGGGAAGCTGACGGTTCAGCCGCAGGCGGGCGGCTTCTTGAGGGGGTTCCTTCCGGCCGGCCAGGATGAAGCCGAGGTGTTCGGGCGCCAAGACGGCATTTTCCAGGATCAGGCTCAGGATCGGGGAATCCGATGCGGCCAGGTGATGCACGTCGTTGAGGACCAGATGGGAAGGAGCGGGAAGCCGGGCGAACACCGCTTCAAAGAAGCGGCGGGCGAAGGCTTCGATCTTCTGGAGATAGGCGAGCTGGAATCTGGGGATCGGTTTCCGGGAACGGGGCGAGGCGTGTTTCGCCGCGAGCCGGAAGTAGTGGAAAAACGTGGCCGGATCTCTGTCTCCCGGATCCACGTTGTACCAGAGCGCGGGAAGATTGCGGGCCTCCAGGTAACTGGCCGCCAGCGTGGTCTTTCCCGATCCGGCAGGGCCGCTCACCCAAAGCAGACGATTCCCGCAGGCCGCGTCCATCACCCGAAACAGCCGTTCCCGCTGGATGACGCGCGGCAGGACCGGGCGGGCCACCTTGGCTGTGAGGGCACATTGGTTCCGCATCGGGCCCTCCGCGATGGGGGTTGAACCGCTTGGAAGTCCGCCGTGTTTCCGATGGACTGCTGTCTCAGGGGAACAAGAACTGGGGGGCGCAGGGACAGATCTGACAGAGAATCATTATCATTTTTGGTAAAGCCTGCGCAAGTCCAAAGATGCAGGTGAATGTCCGGTGAGCGGCTCCACACCGGACGGATCCCGTAGATGTCGACGTTCACACTTCACGGAGTGCGGCGACCAGATTCATCCGCGATGCCCGGTAAGCCGGCAGAATACCTCCCAGAAATCCCATGAAAAGCGAAAACAGGAGCGAATCCCCAATGATTTCCCCGGAGAGGTAAAAGCCGAAGGCCAGTTCCGAAAACGTCTGGAAATTGGTGGTGGAAACCGTGAAGCATTGCAGGAGGGAGGCGAGAAGGAGTCCGGCGCAACCGCCGGTGAGGCCGAGGAAGAGGGATTCCAGTAGAAACGCCGTGAGGATCGTTCGACGCTGAAAGCCGAGCGCGCGAAGGGTACCGATTTCCCCCGTTCGGTTGGCGACGGCCGCATACATGGTGATCATGGCTCCCACGATGGCCCCGATGGAAAAGACGGCGGTGAGGGCTGTGCCGAGGATCCTCAGGAACTTGGCCATGGCGGCGGACTGTTCCCGGTAGTACGTGGTTTCCCGCTTGGCTTCCAGGGTCAGGCGGGGATCGCTTTCGATGCGTAGCTTGACTTGGTGGAAGGCCGCAGGGTTTTTGAGGCGAAAGATCACCGAGGAATAGACGGGGCGACGAAACGCTTGGAGCAGCTGGTCCACGTCGCCCCAGATTTCGGAACTGAAGCCGGTGCTTCCCGCGTCGAAGATCCCCACCACCCGCCACTTCCGCATGGCGAATTCCAGGGTTCCGCCCAGTTCCGCGTTCTTGAAGCGTTCCGCCACGCTGCGCCCCACGGCGATTTCCGTCAGACCTTTTCCGGGAAGGCGTCCGGCCGCCAGCCGAACCTGGGGTCGAAGTGCGTAAGACATTTCCGAGACCCCGCGGATCACCACGTTGGCCGGACTGCCGGTGCCGCGTTTTTTCAGGTTGATGAGGACCACCAGTTCCTTGGCCGCCATGGGCCGGCCGTTCTCCCCCACGGCGATTTCCGGGAGTGTTTCCACGAGGGCGGCCTGGCTGCGTTCCACGGCGCTCTGCACTTCGGTGGTGGACGAACGGCGGATGGCCACCACGTTTTCGGGGGACCCGGTATCCACCAGGGTCTTTTCCAGGCCTTCGGCCAGCATGAGGATGGCGGCGAAAACGAAGACCACCAGGGCCATGCCGCCGGCGGTGAGCAGCGTCGTGAGGCGCCGGGCTGCGAGGTTCCTCAGGCTGTAAGCGAAAAGCAATCCCATTCAGCCGATCCTCCGGAGCCCTTCGGCGATGGGCACCCTCACCGCCTGCCAAATGGGAAACCCGGCGGCCACGGTTCCCACCACCGCCACCGCCGCCAAGTCCAGGTAAAAGGTCCGGACATCCACATTGAACACCGGAAAATACTGCCCCAACGCGTCCCGGAAGTAGGCCGCCGCCGGGAAGGTGAGCGCCATGCCGATGAGGCCGCCCGTGGAGGTGATCACCAGGGATTCCCCAAAAATGAGGCTCCCCAATGTGGCCGCGCCGAAACCCAGAGTCTTGAGAACGGCGAACTCGTCCAGCCGCTCCCGGACCGACATGGACATGGTGTTGGCCACCACCGCCAAGATGATCACGATCACCACCAGGGAAACCAGTTCGATGGCGGTCAGGATCGCTTCGCTCATGGAAATGAAGCTCATCTGGAAGGCTTTTTCGGTTTCGGTGAGGGTCTCGGCGAAGGAGTTTTCAAACAGGTCGTCGATTTTCTGAGCGATCCCGGCGGCTTCCTCAGCCCGGTCGATGCCCAGGATATAGAAACCCACCTGGTCGGCGCGGGCGGGCTGTACTTTCTTGAGGGTTTCGTTCAGGTAGGCCCAATGGAAAAAGAACTGGTTTTCGTCGATGGTTTCGTCGCGGCCCCGGTAGACGCCCCGCAGAACGAAGTCCCAGTTTCCGGGGAATATGGTTCCCCGAAGGGTCAGGGTGTCCCCGATATCCCAGCCGTAGCGTTCGGCCAGTTTCCGTCCCGCCACGCACCCTTTGCGATCTTTGAGGAACGCGGTCTTGTGCGATTCGGGAAGGACGAATTCGGGGTAGAGTTCCAGGTAAGACTTCGGTTCCACCGCGAAGTTCGCAAAGAAATTCTTTTCGTCGATGTAGATGCCCCCGAACCAGTTGCCGTAGGAGACGGTTTCGACGCCGTCGACCCCGCGGATCTTATCGGCGTAAGACAGAGGCAGGGGGAAGACTAGGGAGATGGCGTTTCGGGTCACCAGGCGATTGGCGGCCGAGGCTTCCACTCCGGCATACCAGGCGCTGATGACCGTCTGCAGCATCCCGAAGGCCAGGATGGCCACCGCCATGCCGCAGACGGTGAGGGCGGTCCTCAGCTTGTGCCTAAAGGCATTCCGAAAGAGCAGTTTGAGGAGCATCCGTGAGGACCCCTTTGTCCAGGACCTTCATGGAATGGGCCCGCTTGGCCGCGCGGGGGTCGTGGGTCACCATGATGACGGTCTTTCCCAGTTCACGGGCCAGTTGCTCCATGAGTCGCAGTACGTCGTCGGCCGACGCCCGGTCGAGGTCGCCGGTGGGCTCGTCCGCCACCAGGATCGTGGGGTCGGTCACCACCGCCCTCGCGATGGCCGTCCGCTGCTGCTGTCCTCCGGAGAGTTCCCCCGGGTAATGGTCCAGGCGGTCTTCCAGGTTCACCAGCCGCAGGGCCGATAGGGCGTGTTCGCGGCGTTCCTTTCGGGGAAGGCCTGTGAGCAGCAGCGGAAGTTCCACGTTTTCAAGGGCCGTGAGGACGGGGATGAGATTGTAGAATTGGAAGATAAAGCCCACGTGAAGGGCCCGCCACCGGGCGAGCTCGGTTTCCGAAAGTCCCGTGATTTCCATGCCGCCCACCGTGATGCGCCCTTCGTCGGGCTGATCGAGGCCGGCGATGAGGTTGAGCAGCGTGCTCTTTCCGGACCCCGAAGGGCCCATGAGGGCAAGAAAATCGCCCTCGTAAATGTCCAGGGTGATCTTCTCAAGGACTCGGATCGACTGTTTGCCGCGCCGATAGGCCTTTCCCACGCCCTCGATCCTGACGATGGGAGGGCGTTGTTCAACCGACTCAGGCATCTGCTAACCTTCCAATGATGTGACCTTGGAACCGGACCTCAACGAATCCTGAGGAGCCACCACCACCTTGTCCCCCGCTTCCAGGCCGTCCAGCACTTCGACCGCCGACCCGAGAAAACGTCCCACCCGGACCGGCACGGCTTCCACCCGGTCGCCCCGGATCCGGAAGGCCGTGGAACGCTCACCTTCGGTGACCAGCGCCGAGCGAGGGATCGAAAGCACCGGCTGCTCCTCACCCGCCCCTACCTCCCGGGAAAGGAACGCCACTTTGGCGCTCATTTCCGGGAGGATCCGCGGATCCGGTTCCAGGAAGGCCACTTTGACCATAACGGAAGCCTTGGTACGATCCGCCGTGGGGACGATCATGTGGACGCGCCCGGAGAACCGGGCGTCGGGAAGGGCGTCCAGCTGAATCACGCAGGGCTGCCCGACGTGCACCTGTCCGATGCTGGATTCGGAAACGTCCGCTTCCACCTGGAGGGAGCTCATGTCGGCCAGGGTCACCACCGCCGCCTTGGCATTGGCCGCCGCTCCCAGCGGGGTGAGGATATCGCCCACATCGGCGTTCTTGGTCAACACCACGCCGTCGAACGGAGCCCGGATTTCGGCGTAACCGACGGCCACCGCCGCTTCGTCGCGGGCGGCACGAGCCGCTCGGAGGGCCGCTTCACGAGCCGCTACGGCCGCTCGGGCGGTTTTCATGCGGGCGACGGCCGCGTCGTGTTCCGCCTGGGTGATATAGCCCGGGACGATGAGCCGGCGGCTGCGTTCGTAATCCTGGAGCGCGTTTTCGAACTCGGCCCGGGCCTGGTCCAGGCTGTGGCGGGCCAGTTCCACTTCGGCTCTCGCCCGATCCAGGGCCGCGCGCGCATCTTCGTTTTCAAGCCGCGCGATCAGTTGGTCGGCCTTGACCCGGCTTCCCTCTTCCACCGCCAGGTGAACCAGCTGGCTGGTGATCTTGGGGGCCACGGAGGCTTTCCGCTGGGCCACCACGTAGCCGCTGGCGTTCAACAGGGTGAAAGTCTGGGAAGGGTAGAGGTACTGAACGGTCGCCGGAGTCACTTCGACGGCGGGCGCCAGGATGCCCATTCGGTAAAGTAGAACGCCGAGCCCGCACGCACCGGCGACAATCGCCCAGAGCAGCACCCGTCCGCCCCGCTTTCCGCGTATGGATACCTTGCTCTTGTCAATTCGCAGCTTGGAAACGTCATTTTCCGGCACGCGAAGGCTCCTTCCTTTCCCTGGAACCAGGGGGCACATTCCGATGACCGATCCGCACCAAGAAAATAATGGAAATCATGACGCTTAGAAAGCCCGCTTTTGCCGGTTTCGAAGAAGCAGCATGGAATTTCGATCCTTCCCTCGCAGGTCACGGACGTGGAGAAGAGAGCCTTCCAAAGGCCTTTGGCTTGAAGGTCTTGAAACCGGTCGAAGCGGCGCCGTGAGAAGACATCGACTCTTGGGCGGTCGCCGAGCCCAGGGTTTTCCCGCACGGTGGCAGCGGGTAGACTGTATGAAAAGGGAGTTGCCCATGGAAGAGATCTTCCGGGAAATGGAAAAAGAAGAGCACTCGCTTTCCAGCGGGGAGCTTCTGGAAGCGATCCATCATCTCTATGCCTCGCTCGAGCTGATGGATGCCATCGAGCGAGACGTGTTCGGCGGGGTCCTGGACTGGGAGGTGTCATCGAGAGGGCTTGCGGACGCATGGTTCCAGGTCAACTGCTGCCGAGTCTATACCGAGCGGTTCGTGGACATGGAAGAACGCTTGCAGCCGGCCATGGGGTATATCAACGACGCCAAATCCATGATCGATTCCATGGTGGCGTGGGGCTACGGCATGACCCGCGCCGCCCGAGGGAGTGTTCTGGGGAGCCTCGATCAGGCGGGAGACCTGGTTCAATCCGTTCTGGAGGAACTGGAAAGTTGGATCGGTTCCTGCGAAAGGGAGTCGGACGATTCTCTGGATGCCCCCGTGCCTCCACCATAGACAGCCATCGCCTTCCTCGCCCCCGTTCTTGACCTGGCGGGCAAAAAGGGTTTGGTAAAGTTTCGTAGTCGTTCGGTCTTGGATCGTCAAACGTTACGAATGGAGGATGGTTCCATGAAGCTATCGACCCAGCAAAACATGATCAATGCGTTCGGCGGCGAAAGTCAAGCCAACATGCGTTATCTGCATTTCGCCACTCAGGCGGAAAAGGAAAATTTCCCCAACGTGGCCCGCCTGTTTCGTGCCATCGCCCGGGCGGAATACATCCACGCGGGCGACCATTATCGCTGTCTCAAACACCTGGACGGCGGTTTTGTCGCCAACAGCATGGCGGCTTTCGGCCCGGGGGACACCTCCAAAAACCTAAAATTGGCCATCGCGGGTGAGGAATTCGAAATCACGGAAATGTACCCGGCATACATCGAAGTGGCCAAATTTCAGGGAGAAAAGGATGCGCAGCGCAGCTTCGAATGGTCCTACGGCACGGAAATCGAGCACAAGAAACTGTTCGAAAAGGCCAAACAGGCCGTGGACGGAGGAAGCGACGTAGAACTGGGTCCCGTGCAGGTGTGCGAGGTTTGCGGCTATACGGTGGAAGGGGACGCGCCGGATATCTGCCCGCTCTGTAAATCGCCGAAGGAGAAATTCACCGCTTTCGTTTCCTGATCCGTGCCGCGGAGGCTGTGAAGAAAGCTCCGCCTCGGCTCAGCCGAGGTGGAGCCACGCCACCACCGGCTTGGAACCCGCCCGTCTCCATCGCAAAGACCCCGACCCCAAGGGATAGACTCTCCATGGCTAGCCGCCGTCTTCGCCCGCGGGCCCGTTTTTTCACGACGTCCCGTAAAAGCATGCTTGGCGGGAAGGCAAGGCGCCGGGTCCCCTTCGGGCTTCCGCGAGCGCCGTGCAGATGGCTTCTTCCATGGGAATGAGCCGGATGGGCACCAAGTCTCGGATACGGTTGTCCCGGCAGATCACCTCGTTCCGCAACCCTTCCACCAAGGGAAGCACGAGTCCGGCCGGAACCGGCGTCACCAGGTTGATCCAGTAAGCCGACAGACGGGGCGTGAGGACCGGTACGGTGACCATGAAGCGCCTCAATCCGCGCACCTTGGCATAGGTTTCCATGAGATCCTTGTAGGAAAGGATCTGGGGGCCACCGATGTCGAGCCGGAGTCCGGCCGTCCGGGGTTCCAGAAGGCACCCGAGAAGGTAATCGATGACGTTTGCCACGGCGATGGGTTGAGATCGCGTGAGAATCCAGCGGGGGCAAATCATGAGTGGGAGCCGTTCCACGAGGTAGCGCAACATTTCGAAAGAGGCGCCGCCGGAGCCGATGATGACGGCCGCTCGAAGCACCGTCGAGGGAATCTTTCCCGATTGGAGAATCCGGGCCACCTCGAGGCGGCTCGCCAGATGTTCGGAAAGGGAATCACTCTCCTCCCCCAGACCGCCCAGGTAGATGATCCGCTGAACTCCCGCGTGTTCGGCGGCCTCCCGGAAATTGAGCGCTGCCATGCGGTCCTTTTGCGCGAAGGCGTGACTCGAATCCCCACGCCCCCCGCCCATGGAATGGACCAAATAATAGGCCGCGTCCATTCCATCCATGGCGCGGGAAAGCGTTCCGGGCTGCAACAGGTCGCCTTCCACCACTTCCACGAAATCGCCGCCGATGACGCCTCTTTGGAACTTCTTGGCCGAACGCACCAGGCAACGAACGGTGATACCTCGCTCCTTCAGGGCGTGAAGCAACCGGCCGCCGATGAAGCCGGTTGCGCCGGTGAGAAGCACGCGAGGATGGTTGTCTGACATCATGGCTCCCGCTGGCTGTTCGTGAGGTGTCCCAATTACACTTCCGGTTTCGCGGGTCGGTCTGCTTCGCACGCGCGCCCGCTTCGAACCGTTTCAACCTTCTCGTTTGAAGTCCCCGGCGTAACGCTCCACGGTGGCGTCATCGACGCAGTCTTCAAGAGCTTCATCCGGAACGGTTCCCGGATCCTTCAACGCTCCCAAGGGGCAATAGAATGCGTTGCCCGCGCGATCCGTCACCCTGACCAAAACCTGTCCCCTTTGAAGTTCCGCCATCGCTTCCTCCCTGTTTCGGTTTCATGGATGCCATATCAGTAACTATACGATCGGACGCTCCATGGCGCCAGGGGGAGGCCGGATCTTTCTTCCTCGGCGACGTCCCACGGCGGCTGAAGGCGGCCTCCCGGCGAGTGCCACCGCCCTTCGCTCCGGAAGTCGATCTTCTGATTGGATCGTTTCGCTTTTTTTTCAGAAGCCGCGAGGTTTCGGGGCACGAAATTGTGTCGGAGGGAGCTTCAAGGTCCCAATTTGTTTCGCGTTTTGGGATGACCGGCGGGTCGGAACGCCTCCATGGCGGCTCCGGTTTCGCACGAAAAGCGACAGGACCCCGGCAGATTACCGGACCCCGACCGGTTTGCCAAAGCGCCGGGCCGACGGGAAGGCATGTGGTTTGCTCCTTCCAAGAAGTCATGGAACGACAAGTCAGTCACCTCGAACTCAAAGTGCTCTACGACATCAGCCAGATCGTGGGCCAGATCCTTCAGCTGGACCAGGCCTTGAACGCCATCTTGGAGGTTCTTTCCCGTTCGCTGGCGATGGAGCGGGCGACCATCGTCCTCAAGGACCCGGAAACAGGCCTTCTCAAAATCCGGGCGTCCCATGGGCTCCGGCAGGAGGAGCGGGAGCGCGGAATCTATCATCCCGACGAGGGCATCACGGGGCTCATTTTTCGATCCGCCCAGCCGTTCGTCGTCCCCGATGTCCGCCAGGAACCGCTTTTCTTGAACAAAACCAAGTCGCGCGCCATCGAAAAGGAAGGGCTCTCCTTCATCGGCGTTCCGATTCTGCTGCACGGCCGGCCCGTAGGGGTGCTCAGTGTGGACCGGCTTTTCGGCACCGAAGTCTCCTTCCAAGAAGACATCCGCTTTCTCACCATTGTGGCGGCCATCATCGCGCAGTTTTTCGAGCTGAACCTCCAGGTGGCCGAAAGGGAAAAGACCTTGCGGCGCGAAAACCTGGCGCTTCGCTTGGAAGTTTCCGAAAAATACAACCATTTCTTCATGGTGGGAAAGAGCGGGCCGCTGGTGGAACTGGGCCGGTTGATCCAGAAGGTGGCCCCCAGCAAAGCTTCGGTCCTGCTCCTGGGGGAATCGGGCACCGGAAAGACGCTGATCGCTCGCATCGTTCATGAATTGAGCCCGAGGGCTCGGGGGCCGTTCGTCAAGGTGAACTGTGCGGCGCTTCCCGACAATCTGCTGGAATCGGAATTGTTCGGGCACGAAAAGGGAGCTTTCACGGGGGCGGCCAGCACCAAGACGGGCCGGTTTGAAGAAGCCGATGGAGGCACCATTTTCCTGGACGAGGTGGGCGAGCTGTCGCTGCCCCTCCAGGCCAAGCTCCTGCGGTTTCTCCACGAAAGGGAGTTCGAGCGGCTGGGAAGCTCGCGGACGCGAAGGGTGGACGTCCGGATCGTCGCCGCGACCAATAAAGATCTGGCCTCCGCTGTTGAAGAAGGCCTGTTCCGCGGCGACCTCTTTTACCGGCTGAACGTCTTCCCCATCCATGTCCCCCCGCTTCGGGAACGCCCGGAAGACATCCCGCTTCTCGCGGCGTACTTCCTGGACAAAGCGTGCGGCGAGTACGGGAAAAACCTGCACTTCGGGCCCAGGGCGATTCTCGAGCTGAAATCGTACGCGTGGCCGGGCAACGTGAGGGAACTGGAAAACCTCATCGAGCGGTTGGCCATCCTGGTGGAGGGACCCTTGATCGACGCCGACGACCTGCCGTCGTTTCTCAAGTTTCGCCCGGAAGTGCCGGTTCGAGACGCAGGACCTTCCCTGAGCCGTATTGAAGAGATGGAGCGGCGGGAAATCTTGGGTGCGCTGGAGCGCAACAACTGGATCCAATCGCGGGCCGCCAAAGATCTGGGGCTGACCCTCCGGCAGGTGGGCTACCGTGTTCGAAAATATGGGCTGGAAGCGTTCATCAAGAACAGGCAGCGCTCCGCAGCCCTTCCGGGCGTCCGGCAGCCGGGATCCACTTCGTGACCGGACTCCCGAAAGGAAATCGACCGGTCAAGGGGTTTCGGGGCCTTCACCATTCAAAGCCGCCTGCAAGGTGGTTTCGGCTCTTCGACTCAAGGTGGTGATGAGCACTCTGCCGCCCAGCCCCTGGATGCGTTCCAACACCGGCCTCGATTCGGCCTTTTCCACGAGAACGAACAGGGCTGCAGTGCCCGGTGTCAGCATGCAGGACAGTTCCCGGACGAAATCGTTTTCAATGCCCACGTGATCCAAAAGTGTCGGAAGCGCGGAAGACGCCGCGCCCGCGGCGGCTCCCACCGCCGCCCCCAAAAGGGGATGCAACATCAGGGTTCCCAGGAGCAGACCCGCCAGCCCGCCCGTCGTAACCCCTTTCCCGGAAACCCCATGGTGGTGGCGGACCTCGAGGGACCCGTCACCCTTTCGCATGACGGTAGCCATGTCCGTCACCTTGAGTCGCCGCTCCTGTTCCAGATCTCGGAGTCGCCGCCTGAGTTCTTCGGCCTGCTTTTCGTAGCGCATTTCGATCACCACCAGGTGCCCGTGGTATTTCGTCCGCAGGAGCGCCCTGGCGAGACTGGAGGCGATCCATTCATGGAAATGCGGGGAAACCGTCTTCCATTTCCCCAAAGAATCGATCAACGCGACGCTTTCGTCCTTCGTGTTGAGCATGACGTAGACGTCGATGTCTTCACCCAGTTTCTCGATGGTTTCTCTTCCGGCATAGCCGATCACGATGTATTCTTCAGGAAGCGATGGAAACGCCGCACGAAAGGACTGGGTGGTTCCGACGACGAAATCCACGTTTCCAAGCCCTGGTATCCAGCTCGCTTCCGTGACGGGATCTTCAGGAAAACGATCGCCGTGATGTTTGAGGAGATCCAGGTAACAGGACGGCGGGCGAACCCCCAGTTCCTTTCGGATGGTCATTTCATGGTCGCTCATGGTTTCAACTCCCTCGAAAAAGCCTATAAGATGAAGACCCGTGAATCAACGGGAAAAAAGAGATGCGGCGAACCCATGAATGGCCCGATGGTCACCGGCTGGAGAAGGAGAAGATGCGGATCATGGCGTTTTTCGGGAAGTTCCTGGTACTGGTGATGGTTATTTTAGGTCTGGGCGGCTGCAACACCATTTCGGGAATGGGAAAGGACATCGAATCCTTGGGCCGGACCATCAAACGGTCCGCCGACTGAACCGAAGGCCCCGGCGATGGAGCGGTGAGCCTTCCGAACGACGTGAGGTCTCGACGGCCATGGTGAGCCGCCCTTTGGGGTGCCGGGGAAACGCAGCGAACGCTGTTGGGGTATCGCCCGCTTTGTGCGCAAGCGTCTCTTTCGGGAGCGGGAAAGGCAGGGACCGACCACGCAGGGCCTGGCGGCGAAGACGGGGGCGCACAGGAGGGAGTCGATGGCGAAAGAACATGCCCGGTGGGCGCATTTCGGGTTTACGGCGGCGTTCGCCGTGATCTTCCTGGTGGAGGCCTGCCGCCCGCTGACCTTCGGGTATCGGGGCGCGATCCTGCAGGAAGGCTTCGGCATCGAACTGGTTCGTGGCCGGCGCCAGGGGGGCTTTCACCAAACCCGTGACCTCACGGTGGCCTACGAATACGAGTGGCGTGACGGCCGGTTGGAACTCCGCGGGAGGGTTCGATTTGCGGATTCGCTGATTTACAACTTCACGTCCATCCGATCGTTCCAGCTGGGTGTTGTGTTCGCCGACGGGGGGCGGAACGTTCTGGCCTCGCGGAGCCTGACCGCGGCCGGCTGGAGGCACCCGGAAGACGAGCTGCCGTTCGCCGGGGCGGTTGAACTTCACCCCGAGGCGGTCTTCATGGCGTTCACTTACCAGGGGACCGCCTCCGAGGGCTGCCGTGGAGGGCGCCGCGGGGCGCTCCTCGAAGACGACGACTGCATGGAAACGACCTTCTGGGAAGTGCCGCTCGCAAGGTGAACGACAGCGGCGCGCGGCCCGCCTCCCAAGTCCCTCGCCGGACAGGTCCTGACGGGCTCAGCTTTCAGGAAGTCCCAGTTCCCGCAGTTTCGCTTCCGTGGGAATGCCGTTCGAGGTCCAGCCGCGGGCTTCATAATAGGGCGGGAGCATCTTGTCCAGTTCGCACACCTGCCCTTTGGCCGGTCCCGAAGGGAGCGGTTCCCGGGTGATGCGGGGGGGCAGTGAGTCGTCCTTGCGGTCGAATCCCGCCCGGACCAGAAACAGCCGCTCGGCGTTGATGATGCGTTCGGCGGCCTGCATGAGGCTTTCCATGGTGTAGTCGGCGCCGGTTGCGGCGTTGAGCAGCCGGAGGATCTGCACCGGCCGGATGTCCACGGTCGGCGTCACCAGGTTCCGGACGGAAAAGAAGACGCACAGTCCCGCCGAATCGATCACCGCGAAAACGTCCTGCCAGTCTTTGACCAGAATGGGCTTGTCTTCCCAGGTGAGGGGGTCGACGAGCATGGGGACGCCCAGGATTTCGATGTAGGCGGGATCGCCGCGCATGTGGCTCGCCCCGATGCTCGAAGTGGCGTAGGCGAGCCCCATGCCTTTTTCGCCCCGAGGGTCGTAGCCCGCGAATTCCTGGCCCTTGGAAACGATGGCCAATTCCGGGCGGCCATAGCGAGTGGCGAGCCGGAGGCTGCCTTCAGCCAGCTGGTCCCCGAAGCCTTCCCGGGCGGCGGTTTTTCGGCACAGGTCCACCAGGGCTTCCGCGTCTCCGAAGGGCAGCGGCCGGCCGACGGTCGCTGCGTCCAGGATGCCTTCTTCGAAGAGTTCCATGGCGCAGGCGATGGTCGCCCCCATGCTGATGGTGTCCATCCCCATTTCGTTGCAGATATAGTTGGCCTTGGTGACGGCGGCGAGATCCCTCACCCCGCAGTCGCTCCCCAAGGCGTAGATGGTTTCGTATTCCGGGCCTTCACCTTCGCCCTGGAACGGCCCTTCGGGGATGCGGGTCACGCGGCCGCAGGCGATGGGACAGTTGGTGCAGGCCTTCGGACGCACCAGAAACTTTTCGGTCAGTGCCTCGCCTCCGATCTCCTGCCAATATTCGAACTGCCCCGACCGGAAATTCCGGGTGGGGAATACCCCCACGTTCTGGGTTCCGGTGGACGTGATGGCCGTCCCGTAGACTCGAAGCGGCGGCGGTCGGTCCTTGGTGGCTTCCTTGAACCGGGCCGCGATTTCCTTCACGATCCCCTTGAAGCCTTCCGGGTCGTGGAGCGGCGTTTCCTTTTCCCCGAAGACCGCGACCGCCTTCAAATGCTTGCTTCCCATGACGGCCCCGACCCCCGAGCGACCCGCCGCCCGGTCCCGGTCGTTCATGATGGAAGCGAAGAGCACCCGGTTTTCGCCCGCCGGTCCGATGCAGGCGACCCGAGCCTTCTCGTGGGTCTCCTCCTTCACCCGGCGATCCGTCTCATGGGTGTCCTTTCCCCAAAGATGAGCGGCGCTTCGAAGTTCCGCCCGGTCTTCGCTCACCCAGAGGGTGACCGGTTCCGGTGCCCGCCCTTCGATGACAATGCCGTCGAAGCCCGTGCGCTTCAACATGGCCGGAAACTGCCCTCCCGAATTGGAGCACGTTACGGCGCCGGTGAGCGGCGACTTGGTCACCACCATATACCGGGCTCCGGTGGGGGCGCCCGTCCCGGTGAGCGGCCCCGTCATGAGGATGAGTTTGTTTTCGGGGCTCAGCGGGTCGCACCGGGCGGGCACCTCTTCCAGAAGGTAGCTCATGCCCAGGCCGCGGCCTCCGATGTAATCTTGGGCCCGTTTCCTCGCGACCGCTTCCGTTCGGATCGATCCCGTGGTCAGGTCTACGCGTAAGATCCTGCCCGTCCATCCCATCGGTTCGCTCCTTTCTCTTCAAAGCCTTCCCGTTGACTTCCCGCCGGATCGAAGGCATGTTTCAGTCGAAAAACCACGGCGTATTCGTTCCAGGAGTCCCGGCATGCGCATCCAGGTGCAGAGTTTTGCCACGTTTCGCCCTTACACGGCTCATCTGGAAGACGGAACCCTCGAGGTTGGCGAAGGGACCACCATCGCCGGGGTGTTCGATCTTCTTCATGTCCCTGCGGGGGTTCCGAAAATCATCCTGGTGAACGGCCGTCAAAAACCTCCGGACTATCGACTCCAGTCCGGTGACCTCCTGGTCTTTTTCCCGCCTCTCGAAGGCGGCTGATTCATAGGCCCAGGTACGCTTTCCGGATGGATTCGTCCCGGAGGAGCTCGCTCGACGCGGCTTGCCGGACGACTTTTCCGGTTTCGAGCACGTAGGCGCGGTCGCTGTTTTTGAGGGCCTGTTCCACGTTCTGTTCCACCAGGAGAACGGTCATCTCCCGGCGGACGGCTTTCAGCCGCCCGTAGATTTCCTTCACGATGAGCGGGGCCAGCCCCAGGGAAAGCTCATCGACGAGGAGCACCCGGGGGCGCGCCATGAGCGCCCGGCCCATGGCGAGCATCTGCTGCTCGCCTCCGGAAAGCGTTCCCGCCCGCTGCTTCCAGCGGTCCCGGAGGACGGGGAACAGCTGGGTCACCCATTCCAAAGTGGCGGCAAGATGCGGCCGCGCGGCCTTCCGGTAGGCACCCATTTCCAGGTTTTCCCGGACCGTGAGTCCCTTGAAGACGCGCCGCCCTTCCGGGACGCAGGCCACGTCCAGGGCGACGATCTGGTGAGGCGAAAGCGCGGTGATGTCCCGCCCGCCGATCCGGACGGTTCCCTCGGCCGGCTTGAGGAGCCCCAGCACCGTGCGGATGAGGCTCGTCTTTCCCGCTCCGTTGGCTCCCACTACGGCCACGGTTTCGTTTTCCCTCACCTGGAGCGACACCTTCCGGAGCACCCGGTTTTCCCCGATGTAGACGTCGACGCGGTCCAGTTCAATCATCGGCTTCCCCCAGATAGGCTTCCACCACGCACGGATCCGTCACCACCCGTTCGGGGTCCCCCTGGCAGAGCAGGCGTCCATTGTCCATGACCAGCAGGCGTTCCACCACCTGGAGCAGCGCTCCCATGACGTGTTCGATCCAGAGAATCGTCACCCCGTAACGGTCGCGAAGAGTCCGGATCAGGTCCAAGGCCTGGGCCATCTCGCCGGTGTTGAGTCCTCCCAGGACTTCGTCCAGGAGCACCAGCTTGGGCCGGGTGGCCAGAGCTCTGGCGATCTCGAGGCGCTTCTTGTTGATGAGGTTGAGATGGCGGGCCTCTTCTTCGATGAAGTCACCGAGGCCGACCACCCGGAGGATCGCTTCGGCTTCCCGGCGGCGCCTGCCGCCGTGGTCTTCATGAATCCCGCGGCCGATCATGGCCACCACCACGTTTTCCAGGCACTTCATTTCGGGAAACGGCCGGCAGATCTGGAACGTGCGGGCGATCCCCAGGCGGCAGATCCGGTAGGGCTTCAGGCCGTCGATCCTTTTTCCTTCAAAACGGATGCGCCCCCCGTCGCACGGGTGCATGCCCGCAATGAGGTTGAAAAGCGTTGTCTTTCCGGCGCCGTTGGGGCCGATGAGCCCCACGATCTCGCGTTCCTGCAGTTCGAAACTCACGTCCTGGACGGCCGTCAGGCCGCCGAACCGCTTGACCGCTCCCTGAACCTCCAAGAAACCCATGATCGGTTGCTACTCCTCAATGTGGCCGAACAAAGCTTCGCTTTCGCCGCCGCCACAGCCCCACCAGCCCCACGGGGGCGAAGCGGGTCACCAAAAGGGCGATGATCCCGAAAAGAAATACGTGATATTCGCCGTAAACTCGAATGTATTCGGAAAGGACTTCCAGAAAAAAGGCGCCGGCGACAGGGCCGATGAACGTTCCCATGCCGCCGATGAGTGTCATGGCCAGGACGAAAAACATGAGGTGCAGCGATAGGATTTCGGGCGTGATGAGCTGGTGGTAATGGCCGTAAAGGGCTCCCGCCAGTCCCGCCATGGTGCTGGAGATGACAAAGGCGGCGACCCGGACGCGCACCACGTCGATCCCCAGGGATGCCGCGGCCGTTTCATCGTTTTGCACGGCGCGGAAGGTGGTCCCCAAATCCGAATGGATGATCCGGTAAATGACCCAAAGCATCACGGCGGCCACCGCCAGCATGAGGTAGAAAGCGGCGGCCTTCGAATACACCGGAAGGACGAAAGGGACGTTGAGCCCCATGGTCCCGCGGGTGACGTCGTATTCGTTGTCGATCACGATCCGGAGGATTTCGGAAAAGGCAAGCGTTGTGAGCGAAAGATAGATCCCGCCCATGCGGATGCAGAGGGCTCCCAGGAGCAGGCCGAGAAGCGCCGCGACGATCATGCCGAGGAGGCACCCCAGAAGCGGGGGAACGTTCCAGTAGATGGCGCACATCCCGGAAACGTAGGCGCCGACGCCGGCGAAGGCCGCGTGCGCAAAGGACACCTGCCCGGTGTAGCCCGCCAGGAGGTTCCAGCTGGAGGACATCATGACGTAAAAGAGACAAAGGACGGCCGTGTGCAGCCAGTAGTCTCCCACCCAGAGCGGGATCGATGCGAATCCAAGGACCAGGACGGTTGATGGAAGGAGACGATCGGGTCGCGTCAAGGGGATCACTCCTTGCGAGCGTGGAAGGGGGTGCGCCGTGGGCCTGCCGGCGGGGGGCACGGCGTGTTTCCCCACGGCCGGCGGCTTTTCCCGGCCGATCTGCCTTCAGGGACCAACTAAACCTCCTTGTGGCCGAAGAGGCCCGCCGGCCGCAGCGTCAGAACCAGGATCAGGATCAGAAAGCCGAAGGCGTGTTTGTAACCCGAAGAAACGTAAGCGGCGCCCAGGTTCTGAACGATCCCCAGGATGAGTCCTCCGGCCACGCACCCGGGCAGTGAACCCATGCCGCCAAGCACCACCACGACAAAGGCGGTGAGGCTCACGCTCACGCTCGACGTGGGCGTCACCGGAAAGATGGGTGCGAGCACCACGCCGGCGGCTCCGGCCAAGGCGCACCCCAGGGCGAAGCTCATCATGTTCACCCGGACCGGGTCCACGCCCATGAGGGCCGCCATTTCCCGGTCCTGAGCGATGGCCCGCACCACCTTGCCGAACCAGGTGCGCTGGATGAAGGTGAAAAGAGCCGCGATCAGGACCACGCCGGCGGCAAAGGACGCAATGCGTTGATTGCCATAATAGAAAAGGCCGAAAAGATGCGTGGAACCGCTCACCCAGTTGGGGGGCTTCTGAGGGTAAGGGCCGAAGATGAGCAGGTAGGCGTTCTGCAACACGATCGACAGGATGAAGGTGATGATGAGCGAATACATGTCGTTGCCGTAGGTGGGCTGGATCAGGGCCCGCTCGATCAGGAGCCCGAACAGGAACACCAGCGCCACCGCCGCCGCCATGGCCACCGGAACGGGCAGTCCCAGCGCGTGGCAGAAAAGAGCGCTGAAGTAGCCCGCAAGCACGTAGAGTTCGCCGTGGGCGAAGTTCACCACGTTCATGATGCCCACGATGAGGGAGACGCCGAGGGCCGAAAGGGCGTAGATGGATCCCAGGAGGAACCCGTTGGTCAAGTACAGCAGAAAATCGGACATAAATCGTCACTCTTCGAAGCGGACGGTTGCGGCCCGGGGGTCAGGATCGCACGTGTGAGCCGTTGGTTGAAGGGGGAGGAACCCGCCGCTTCCGGGTCGTCTCATTCGTTCTTGGGGGCGGGCTTCGAACCCGCCCCCGTCCCTGGGCCGAACCTCTCGAATCCTGACGGCCGAGTCCCGTGTCCGGCTGCGCCGTTTACGGCCGCTTCAGATCGCCGGTTTTCGCGTCCACCGGGTAGACCACCACCTGGTTCCTGTCCTGCCACTGAACGATCAGCATGGGCGGCTGCCACTGGTGGTATCGGTAGCTTCCCTTTTCCAGCCCGAACTCGACCACCCCGCTTCCCACTTCCAGCTTGGTCTGTTCCAAGGCTTCCACGATCTTTTCGCTGTCGGTGGACCCGGCTCGGCGGATGGCGTCCGCCGCCACGAGCAGCACGTCGAAGACGGAACGGGACTTGTAGTCGGTGGGTTCCGTACCGAACTTCTTCACGTACGCTTCCCGATATTTCTTGGACATGGCCGTCAGTTCGACCTTCGGATGCATGCGGGACACGAACAGCTCCAGGTTTCCCGCATCGCCCACGTTCTGCCAGAACTCCGGCCACAGGCTGGGAGGCCCAGCGCCTTCGACCAAGAGCGCCTGCTGGGGGACTAGCCCCGTTTCGTTGGCCTGGGCGATGAAATAGTGCACACCGAACCCGTAGACGAAGGCCAGAACCAGGTCCGGCTTGAAATTCATGATCTTGTTCAGTTCCGTGTAATGGTCCTGGCTCTGCCGCTCGGTCTCCACGGTCATGAACTCGACGCCCATCTCCTTGAGGCCTGCTTCCGCCAGGTTCTTGATGCCGAGACCCCAGTCGGTGTTTTCCGCAACGATGGCCACCTTCTTGAATCCGTATTCCTTCACGAAACCCAGGATGGAATCGTTCACCACGCCGCTGTTGCAGGGGCCGGCACGGAATACGTAGCGGGAATTCTGAGCCGTGATTTCATCGGCCCACGCCTCGGCGATGATGAGCGGGTGTTTGTAGCGGTCCACCACGGGGACCTCGGCGAGGGCGCAGGAGGAATGGCTTTCCCCGACCGTCACCACCACGCCGTCGCGGGTGATGAGCTTTTCGATCCCGGAAGCCGCCTTTTCAGGAACGCCGCCCGTGTCTTCGAAGACCACTTCCACCTTCTTGCCGAGAACGCCGCCCTGCTCGTCATTGATGACCTCGAGCGCAAGGGCGATGCCTTCTTCAAAAGCTTTGCCCGTGGCCGCCGCGGGACCCGTCCGGGGTCCCACCACGCCGATCTTGATGGTTTCTTCGGAAAATGCGGGCCCCGCCAAAAGAATGCCCGCGAGCACCAAGCCAGGAATCGCCTTCCATCCCCTTGTCCCTTGCATGGTTTCTCTCCTTTCGGAAGAAAGCTTCCAGTGAGGTTCGGATCCCGGATACGCCGGCGAGGCGCCCGCCCTCACGGCGACCCGCCGAGGCTCAGGATCGTTCGGGCCTCGTCGGGGCTCGCCACTTCTCTTCCCAGTTCGCGGCTCAATCGCACGATGCGTTCGATGAGCTGTTCGTTGGAAGCCGGTTCCCCTTTCCGGTAATAGATGTTGTCTTCCAGTCCGACCCGGACGTGGCCTCCCGCCGCCAGGGCGTGGACGTTCATGGGGAGCTGGGCGGGGCCGATCCCGGAAACGCACCAGGTGGCGTCTGCGGGGAGGCAGCGCTTGAGGTGCACCAGGTTTTCCAGGGTGGCCGGAATGGCGCCCTTGAGGCCCAAAACGAAGTTGAAATGAAGCGGAGGCCGGACCAGGTTTCGCTTCACCAAGTCCAAGGCATTGGCGATCATGCTCACATCGAAGATCTCCATCTCGGGCTTGATGCCGTAGCGAAGCATGTCGGCCGCCAGCCGCTCGATCAATTCCGGGCTGTTTTCGTAGATCGAATTGGGGAAATTGACCGACCCGGTGGTGAGGCTCGCCATTTCGGGTCGCAGCTTCAGCCGCTCGCTTCGCTTTTCGTAGGACATGCCCGCGCGGCCGCCGGTGGAAATCTGCACGATCAGGCGGGTCTGCGAACCAAGGCCGTCGCAGACCTCTTCGAACAACCTGAAATCGGGCGAGGGACTCTCGTCTTCCGGATTCCGCACATGAACGTGGACGATCGACGCCCCGGCCGACTCGCAGCGGACGGCACAGGCCACGATTTCTTCCGGGGTGATCGGCACGTGTGGGTTCTGCTTTTTGGTGGGAAGCGAACCCGTGGGAGCCACGGTGATGATCAGCTTCTCCATGGATGCGCCTCTTCGCTCGATGTCATTACGCCCGTTGAACCGTTACCTGTTGCTGGAGCACCTCGGAGATGGTCTTCGCGGTCTTCAGCAACGGACCGGAGAAGTTCTTGGCCAGTTGTTCCAGGTTGTACCGGGCCGTGGGAACGGCGATGTTGATCGCCGCCACCGGCCGGTTGTCCCGCATGATGGGAGCCGCGATGGAACGCAGTCCCACGGAAAGCTCTTCGTCGTTCACCGCGTAGCCCCGCTTTCGCACCTTTTCCAGCTCTTCCAGGAGCCCTTCCCGGGTGATGATGGTGCGATGAGTGAGCTGTGAAAAGGTGATGCGGTCGAGAAGTTCCGAAAGCTCCTCTTCCGGCAGGTGCGCCAGGATGGCCTTTCCCATGGACGTGCAGTGGAGCGGGAGTCGAGAACCGATGTGCAGCTCCGTCGGCATGATCTGTTCCGTCTTGAACCGGGCCACGTAGAGGATTTCCGTCTGGTCGAGAACCGCCATGTTGACGGTCTCACCGAGGGAAGCCGACAGTTCCCTCAAATGAGGTTCACCGACCTGGCGGAGGTCCAGGTTGCAGACAACCGCATAGCCGAGTCCCAGGGCCTTGGGCGTGAGTCGGTAGCGCTTCTTGTGGATGCGTTCCACGTAGCCGAGTTCGGTGAGCGTGTAGCAGAACCGGGACGTGGTGACCTTGTGAAAGCCCACCTTTTCGGACAGTTGGGTGAGGTTGAGGGGTTTGGAACTCCTCGCCAGCGTTTCCAGCAATTGCAGTCCACGGGCGAGGGACGTGATGAATGACCGGGGTTTGGCGGGAAGTTTGATTTGTCCCATAATGCCTCGCTTTCCTGTTAGGATGAGGTGTCCACGTGATCTTCCGGCCGAAGCTGGCCCGTTGCCCGCCAGAGCCGGCTGATTCCGTCCTGCGGAATAATTTTCATATTGCGTTATCACCGTATTGCACTGTAGAATAAGAAACTGTGGGGTCGGTGTCAAAGGGTTTGTGGAAAAATGTTGGCGTGAACGCCCGAAGGGGGCGGCTGGTTGTGAAAGGTTTCGTGAACTGCTCACCCCGCGGTCCCCGGCATGAAGGAACCATGGCCATCCTCGAGATTCGATCGCTCAAGACGCACTTCAAAACGCCGCACGGCATCGCTCGCGCCGTGGACGGCGTGAGCCTCGAAGTGCACGAAGGCCGGGTGCTCGGCATCGTCGGTGAATCGGGCTGCGGAAAGAGCGTGCTCGCGCTTTCCCTCCTGAGGCTCCTTCCTTCGCCCCCCTCCTTTTTCGCCGGCGGTGAAGTCCGCTTTCTGGGTGAAGACCTCCTCCGTATTTCCGACGAGGCGATACGGCGCATCCGCGGCAACCAGATCAGCATGGTCTTTCAAGAACCCATGACGGCCTTGAACCCGGTCTTCACCATCGGCAACCAGCTGTCCGAAGTCTATCGGGTCCACCGCCGGCTGTCCCGGGCGGAGGCGTTGGAACGTTCCATCCGCATGCTGGAACGGGTCGGGGTTCCGGCCCCTGAAAGCCGGGTCCGCGAATACCCCTTCCAGCTTTCCGGCGGGATGCGCCAGCGGGTGATGATCGCCATGGCCCTGGCCTGCCGCCCGAGGCTGCTCATCGCCGATGAACCCACCACCGCTTTGGACGTGACCATTCAGGCCCAGATCCTGGACCTCATGGAAACGCTCCGGCACGAAATGGGAACCGCTGTGATCCTGATTTCCCACGATTTGGGGATCATCGCCGAAACGGCCCACGAAGTTGCGGTCATGTACACGGGGCGCGTCATGGAACGGGCGCAGACTCTGGATCTTTTCGATCGGCCGCTCCATCCTTACACGCGGGGGCTCATGCGGGCGATCCCCACGCCGGAAATGTCGAGGGACGCGGGGGCACTCTATGAAATCCCGGGCGTCGTCCCGAGCCTTCTCGACCTGCCCTGCGGGTGCCCGTTCCATCCCCGGTGCCCGCTGGTCCAGGACATCTGTCGGAGGGAGGAACCGGCGCTCCGTGAACTTTACCCCGCCCACTGGGCGGCGTGCTGGATGGCGGAACATGTCGGCGCTGCTTGAAGTCCGAAACCTGGTGAAGCACTTCCCGGTGCGGAAGGGCTTCTTCCGGCGGGTGACGGGAGCGGTCCATGCGGTGGACGGCATATCGTTCGCCCTGGGGCCCAGGGAGACGCTGGGGATCGTGGGGGAATCCGGTTGCGGCAAGTCCACCGCCGGCCGCACTCTCCTGCGCCTCATCGAACCCACTTCCGGGGAAGTCCGGTACCGGGGCCGGGACATCTTCCGGCTGGAAGGCGGCGCATTGAGACGGCTTCGCCGCGAAATGCAGATCATTTTTCAGGATCCCTTCGGGTCCCTCAACCCGCGCCTCACCGTGGAGCGCATCCTGGAAGAACCGCTGCTCACCCACCGGGTGGGGAACCGACGCGAACGGCGCCGGCGGATCGAGGAGGCGCTCGAGATCACGGGGTTGCTCCCGGAGCACATGAGGCGTTTTCCCCACGAATTTTCCGGGGGGCAGCGTCAGCGGATCATGATCGCCCGAGCCTTGATCCTGAGACCGAACTTGGTGGTGGGTGACGAGCCGGTTTCGGCTCTGGACGTATCCGTGCAGGCCCAGATCCTGAACCTGCTTTCGCGCATCCAGCGGGAACTTCAGTTCGCCTTCATCATCATTTCCCACGACCTGGGGGTCATCCGCTACATCTGCCACCGGGTGGCGGTGATGTATCTGGGAAAAATCGTGGAAACGGCGCCGGCGGAACGGCTCTACACCGAACCGCTCCATCCCTACACCCGCGCGCTCCTTTCCGCCGTTCCGGTGCCGGACCCGCGCCGGCGGAGAGCGCGCATCCTGCTGAAGGGGGACGTGCCGTCGCCCATCCATCCGCCTTCCGGTTGCCGCTTTCACCCACGGTGTCCGGAACGGATGGCGGTCTGCGACAAGGAAGAACCGCCCATGCGGGAAATGGATGAACGGCACGGTGTGGCCTGTCATCTCCACCCGGCCGGCCGGCTGCGGGCGGGTGCCGGTTCGGGACCGCTCTGAGGCGAAGGCCGGCGTCGACGCCGTTTCGCTTGGCGCCCGTCCGGGAGCGGTGTCGCGCCGGTGCGGGAGGCGGCGAAGGTCCAGGGGATTTCCGCCGTTCGCGAAAGGGCGGCCCCTGCGTCGGGGGCCGTCTGGAAGCGGCGTGGCCAGGGATGGTGAGGGAGCACGACGGATCGATTTTTCTGCAACCCACAGAAGGAGGAGTACCATGAAACGAATCGGTTGGTCTTTTCTGGCGGCGGTTCTGGTTTCGGTTTTTCTCGTGAATCCGGTTTTCGCCAAGGATCCAGGTACGCTGGTGGTCATCCAGGAGGCGGAGCCGGTGGGGCTGGACCTCATGCAGAGTTCCATCCAGACCACCATGAGCGTCTGCTACAACATCCACGACACGCTCTTCCATCCCCAGGAAGACGCCACGGTGAAACCGGCTCTTGCCGAGAAGTGGGAAAAGGTGGACGATCGCACCTGGAAGATCACGCTGCGCCAGGGCGCGACCTTTCACAACGGCGAACCCGTGAACGCGGAAGCGGTGAAGTTCTCCTTCGATCGCGTTTTCAAGGAAGAACTCAACTGCCCGCACAAGGGAAAGCTTTCGGCCTTTACGGAACTCAAGGTGCTCGACGAGCGAACCTTCACCATCAGCACGGAAGAGCCTTACGCGCCGGGCCTCTACATCCTCGGCTACTACCTGCCCATCGTGCCGCCCAAGTATGTCCAGGAAGTGGGAGACACCGAGTACAACGTGAAGCCCGTCGGTTGCGGCCCGTACAAGCTGGCGGAATGGGTCCGGGGCCAGGAAGTGATCCTGGAACGTTTCGAAGCCTACTACGGTGAAAAACCACAGTACGAAAAAGTGATCTTCCGGGGCGTGCCCGAGGAGGCGTCCCGCATCGCGTCGCTGCTTACCGGTGAAGCGGACGTGATAAGCGGCGTGGCCGTCCATCAACGAAAAAAGATCATCGATTCCGGGAAGGCCTACCTCACCCCGCAGATGGGCGTCATGCCGTACCTGGGGCTCAACACCTACGAACCGCCCTTCAACGACGTCCGGGTTCGCCGGGCGGTCAACCATGCCGTAAACCGGGAACTCATCAACAAGGCGCTCTTCAACGGCGAAGCGATCCTTTGCGCCGGCCCCATCAGCCCGCGGACCTTTGGAGCCAATCCCGATCTGAAGCCATACCCCTATGATCCGGAAAAGGCGAAGAAGCTCCTGGCAGACGCCGGCTACCCTGAGGGGTTTGAGGCGCGCCTTGCCTATCCCACCTACATGTCTCAAATCCAGGAACAGGCCGAAGCCATCGCGGCGGACCTCGGTAAGGTGGGCGTCCGAGTGACGCTCGAGCCTTATGAACGAGCCGTGATGTGGGAAAAGTACAAGGGCAGGCAGCACCAGATGTTCATCTACTGGTGGGACGACGCGCCGGAACCGGACCGGTACGTGTACTCGCTCTTCCATTCCAAGAGCCGCGACTACTACTACAAGAACGAAGCAATCGACCGACTCTTGGACAAGGGCCGCACCATCATGGACCGCGAAGAACGGGCCAAGGTCTATCATGAAATCGACCGCATCCTTTATGAAGACTGCCCGTGGGTGTACCTGTACGTGGTGCCCGAGGTCTTCGGGGTGGCCAACGATGTGGACTACGAAGGCCGCCGGGACGGCTTCCTGAACATGCGTTACGCGAAGCCCAAGAAATAGGGTCGGCTGTTCCCGGGAAAGCCGCCGTGTTTCACATGGACGAGGCAAGCCGGCGCGCGCGGGGTTGGACCCTCGGCCATCGGAAAAGCGATCATGGGACGTTACCTTTTGAAGCGATTCTGGCACACGTTGTTCGTTCTGGTGGGGATTTCCGCCATCAGTTTCTTCTTCATCCATCTTTCGGGCGATCCGGTGATGCTCATGCTCCCGGCGGACGCATCGCACCGGGAAATCGAGCAACTGCGTGAAAAGCTCGGATTCAACGATCCGCTTCCCATTCAGTACCTGCGGTTTGCCGCCAAGGCCGTCCGGGGGGACTTCGGTGAATCCCTTTACTATCATGTGCCGGTGCTGGAGCTGATCCTGGAACGGTTGCCGGCCAGCCTGGAACTTGCGGCGGCGGCCATGGCGATCGCCCTTGCCGCCGCAGTTCCCATCGGGATCCTTTCCGCCGTCAAACGCGGTTCACTGCTCGACATGGGGAGCATGCTGGGGGCGCTTTTCGGGCTCAGCATGCCGCACTTCTGGTTGGGGATCATGCTGATCCTGCTGTTTTCCGTGACACTCGGCTGGCTTCCCACTTCCGGCCGGGGCACGGCGGCTCACCTCGTCATGCCCGCCGTGGCCTTGGGCATGGGCCTCATGGCCATGTTCGCGCGCCTCACCCGATCGGTGATGCTGGAAGTGTTGAGCCTGGACTACGTAAGGACGGCCCGGGCCAAGGGCCTCAAGGAAAGTTGGGTCATCGGAAAACACGCTCTGAAAAACGCACTCATCCCGCTGGTGACCGTTGCCGGCATGCAGTTCGGGTTTCTCATCGGCGGGACCGTGATCATCGAGACCGTGTTCGCCTGGCCGGGAGTCGGGCGCTTGGTGGTGCAGGCCATCTTCAACCGCGACTACCCGCTGGTGCAGGCGTGCGTGCTGGTTCTCGCCGTGATCTTCGTGGCGGTGAACCTCCTGGTGGATCTGCTCTACATTTACCTGGACCCTCAGATCAGCTACCTCGAGGAACGATGAACGCCCTGGAACCTCCCCTTGCCAACGGATGGGTTGGGGAAACGCTCCTGCCGCGACTCCGTCTCATGGGGATGACGCTCAAAGAAGTGGCCCGGCGGCCCAGCGCCCTGGCGGGCGGCATCCTTCTCATTCTCATCGTGGGCACCAGCCTTTTGTTCCCGCTTTTCTACGACGTGGACCCCCTGGCTCAGGACCTCATGGCGCGCCTCACACCGCCCGCCTGGCAGGAAGGCGGCACGGCGGCGCATCTTCTGGGGACGGACAACCTGGGCCGGGATATCCTCGCCCGGATTCTCCATGGGAGCCGCGTTTCGCTGCTTGTCGGGTTCAGCGCCGTCGTGGTGGCCGAGCTGGTGGGGATCGTCCTGGGGCTTCTTTCGGGCTACTACGGTGGAAAGCTCGACAGCGTGATCATGCGGACGGCCGATGTCTTCATGGCGTATCCGTTCATGCTGCTCACCATTTCCATCATCGCCGTGCTGGGGACATCGCTTTTCAACCTCATCCTGGTGCTCGGCATTTCCGACTGGGTGACCTATGCGCGGACCATCCGCGGCAGCGTGCTGTCGCTCAAGGAAAAGCAATTTGTGGAAGCGTCCCGGGCAGTGGGCACGCCGAACCGGGTGATCCTGTTCCGCCACATTCTTCCCAACGTCGTTTCCCCGCTCCTGGTACTCGGGACACTTCGGGTCGCCAACATCATCATCTGGGAAAGCGGCCTTTCGTTTCTCGGCATGGGAACACCTCCGCCCACGCCCACCTGGGGGCGGATGCTGGCGGAAGGCCGCGTTTACATCACCGATGCCTGGTGGCTGGTGACGCTTCCCGGGATCGCCATCATGCTCACCATTCTTTCCATCAACCTTCTGGGCGACGGGCTGAGAGACGCCCTGGATCCCCGGCTGCGGAACATCTGATCGAAGGATCGGCAAGGAGACCTGCCATGAAAGCGCTCGTGATCGGTGTGGGACTTCAGGGGAAGGCGGTGCTGCACGACCTGGAACACAGCCCCTTGGTGAAGGACATCGTGGCGGCGGACGTGGACGCCGTTGCGGTGACCGACTTCCTGACGCGCCGGGGCTACGGCAAGAGCCGCCCTGCGGTGGTGGACGCTTCCAGCGAAGCCCAGCTCGTGCGGTTGATTCGGGAAACGCGGCCTCACGTGGTGATCTGCATGGTGCCCCCGGCCTTGGGGCTCAAGGTGGCGCGGGCGGCCCTCGACAGCGGGGTGCCCTTCGTGAGTTCCAGCTACACGGGGGATCTGGCGGTTCTCGACGAAGAAGCGCAGGCGAAGGGGGTGACGATCCTTCCGGAAATGGGCATGGATCCCGGGATCGACCTCATCCTGGGCCGGCTGGTGGTGGGTGAACTGGACGAAGTTCACGGCCTGTATTCTTATGGCGCGGGAGTTCCGGAACCGGCGTGTGCGGACACCAACCCCCTTCGTTACAAGATCACCTGGACGTTCGACGGGGTCCTGAAGGCCTACAAGCGCCCGGCCCGGGTGCTTCGGGACGGCCGCGAAATTGCCATCCCCGAAGGGCGGATCTTTCGAGCCGAACACGTGCACCTCCTGGATGTCTCAGGAATCGGAACCCTGGAAGCCTACCCCAATGGGGACGCCGTCCGTTACGCGGACATGTTGGGCCTCGGTCCGAATCTCCGGGACATGGGGCGGTTCGCCCTCCGGTGGCCCGGTCACTGCCGTTTCTGGAACATCCTGTCGGCATTGGGATTCCTGGACGACGAACCCCTGGCCATCGATGGGGGGAACGTGTCGCCGCGGGAGTTCCTGGTGCGGCACCTGACGCCGCGGCTCCAGTTCGAACCGCACGAAAGGGACGTGGTGATTCTCCGGGCCCAAGGGTGGGGAAAAAAGGACGGCAGGCGGTGTACCCTCCACTATCAGCTCATCGACTACCGGGACTTGGAAACCGGGTTTTTCGCCATGAATCGCACGGTGGGGTTCACGGCGAGCATCGCGGCTCAGCTGGTCCTTTCGGGTAGGGTGAGCCGGCCCGGGGTGCTGTCGCCGGCGAGAGACGTACCGGCCCATGAGGTGCTTCAAGCACTCGAGGCTAGGAACATGATCGTGGAAAGGCAGCTGGAATGGCTGGAAACCGAGTGACCACCGCTCGAAGACTCGCCGATTTCGCCTGCGGATTTCCCACGGATGGCCTTCCGCGCCGGGCCCTCGATGCGGCCCGCCGATGCCTCATCGATCTGTTCGGCTCGGCGGCGGTGGGGTTTTCGGTGCCGTCCGCGAAAATCCTCAGGGAAACGGCGCGAGCGGTCTTTTCCAAGGGCGAAGCGTCGGTATGGTTTTCGGGCGATCGACTGCAGGCGCCGGCTTCCGCTCTGGCCAACAGCGGCGCGGCGAGCGCCCTGGACCTGGATGACGGACACCGGGCGGCGGGGGGCCACCCGGGCGCGTCGATCATTCCGGCCGCGCTGGCGGTGGCGGAAGAAACGGGAGCGTCCGGCCTGGAATTTCTGGCGACGGTGGTTTGCGGTTACGAAGTGGCGGTGCGCGTCGCCGCCGCCCGAGATTTTTCCAGGCTGGACACCCTTTCCACGGGGCGCTGGTGTGCTTACGGAGCTGCGGCGGCCGCCGGGCGGCTCCGCAAGGTCCCCCCGGAGATCCTCGCCGAGGCCTTGGCCGTCTCCGGGGTTCAGTCGCCCGGCCTTTCCGCTTCCGGCTACAGCGCGGTCATGGGAAACCACGTCAAGGAAGGCATTCCCTGGGCCACGGCCACGGGGCTCATGGCACTGGAACTGGCCCGGCGGGGGTTTACGGGACCCGTGGACATCTTGGATCACCCCGACTACTACGACGCTTCGAAAATCACTTCGCAACTGGGAGAGACCTTCGCCGTCGAACGCGTTTACTTCAAGCCCTATGCGTGCTGCCGCTGGATCCACAGCGCCCTGGACGCGCTTCTTGATCTCATGGAAGCAGAGGGCCTCGTCGCTTCAGACATCCGCCGGGTCCGGGTGAAAACCTTCGGCCGTGCGCTCCGACTCAACAACTATCCCGATCCGGCGACCCTGGAAGGCGCCCAGTACAGCCTTCCCTTCTGCCTGGCGGTGGCGGCCTTCGGCGGAAGGGAGGCGCTTCTTCCCATGGATGCAGGCGCCTTGGGAAACCGTGAAGTCATCGCTTGGGCGGAGCGGGTGGAACTTGAGACGGACCCGGCCCTGGATGTGCTGTTTCCGGAAAGGACGCCCGCCAGGGTGCGCCTGGAAACGCGCGGCGGCGCATACGAAAAACAGGTCGAACATCCCTTGGGAGACCCCCTGCACCCCATGCCGGAGTCCCTTCTCCATGAGAAGTTTCGGAGACTCTCCCGAGGCGTTCTGAACCCGGGCGCTCAGAAACGTGTTCTCGATGCCGTGAACGGGCTGGACTCGCACCGTTCGCTCAACGGCATTCTAAACGGACTTGCTGGAATCGGCCCGCCGGCTGAGTGACGACGTGCCGCGGGCGATGCCGCCGATTGTTTGTGTCAGTATTATTCATGACTTGATTTGATCCGGCCGGTGTACTAACAATCGCATGACACGCATCAGGAACCCCGTGGCGCCCAGCCGGCGGGATGGGGCGGCGCCGGGGTCTTCAGGCGGAGGAGGGGATTCTTTTCGATGTTCATGTCAAGCACCGACGCAACCTGGAGCTGAGGATGGAAAGCGAACCCAAAGACTCCGGCACCTGGATGCCGGAGGAATTGGAACGGCTGCGCCGCCGAGTGGCCGAACTGGAGGCCCTGGCGCTCAAGCGGGAACGGGCCGAAGCGGCGCTTCGTGAAAGCGAGGAACGCTTCCGCAATCTTCTGGAGTTCATACCGGGCATCTCGATCCAGGGGTATGGGGCCGACGGCACGGTCCGATATTGGAACAAGGCGAGCGAGCAAGTCTATGGGTACACGGCGGAAGAGGCCATCGGAAAAAACCTGGCGGACCTGATCATCCCCGATCACGTTAAATCCGAATTTCGGAAGGCGCTGAAATTGGGAGCGCAGGCGACGAGTTCCGGCGAATTCATGCCGGGAGGCGAATACCTGCTTCGCCACAAGAACGGCTCGCTGGTCCCGGTGCACTCCATCCATACCGTGGTCAAACTCGAAGGCCGCGATCCCATCATGTTTTGCATCGACGTGGACCTCACCGAGCGGAAGAAGATCGAAGAAGAACTTCGCCGGACCAAGGAGCACCTGGAAAACGTCATCGAAAACGCCGTGGACGCCGTCGCCATTGTGGACAGCAGGGGCCGGGTCGTGAGCTGGAACAAGCGTTCCGAGGAGGTTTTCGGCTACAGCGCGCAAGAGGCTCTGGGCATGCATTTTTCGGCATTTTACGAGGAAAGGAGCAAATTGGAGCCCCTGCTGGAGGAGCTGCGGAGTCGAGGGGTCGTCCGGGACCGCGAGATGGCCATGCGGCGCAAGGACGGGCAGGTCGTTCCCATGGAACTGTCCATCAGCCTCCTCAAGGACCATCAAGGGCGGCGCGCCGGCAGCGTGTGCATGGCTCGCGATCTCAGGGAAAAAAAGCTGCTGGAGGCGCAACTCATGCACGCCATGAAAATGGAGGCCGTGGGAACGCTCGCCGGCGGAATCGCTCATGACTTCAATAATCTGCTGCAGGCCGTCCAGGGTTACACGGAATTGCTCCTTTTCAGAAAGCAGGAAAACGACCCCGACGCCCGGCCGCTGCAGGCTATCCTTCGCGCAGCGAAACGAGGCGGCGAGCTGACCCGGCAGCTTTTGACCTTCAGCCGAAAACTGGAAAGTCGAAGGCGCCCCACCGACCTCAACCGGGAAGTGCTTCAGGTGCGGGAGCTCTTGGAGCGGGCCATTCCTAAAATGATCACCATCGAACTGGACCTGGAGGAGGAGCTGCGCATCGTGGACATCGATCCGAGCCAGATCGAACAGGCGATCATGAACCTTGCGGTCAATGCCAGGGACGCCATGCCTCAGGGCGGGCTGCTTCGCATCACCACCCGAAACGTCTTGCTGAACGAGAAGGCTTGCCGGGGGCGCCTGGGCCTGACACCGGGAAGTTATGTACTCCTTGCCATATCCGACACGGGCCACGGCATGGATCATAAGACCGTCCAGCATGTCTTCGAACCTTTCTTCACTACGAAGGAAACGGGGAAAGGCACAGGGCTGGGGCTTTCCATGGTCTACGGCATCGTGAAAAGCCATGGAGGACACGTGTTCTGTGAAAGCGAGCCGGGGCGGGGGACTACCTTTCAAGTCTATCTTCCCGCTCCGGAGCAGGGTCTCGAAGTCCGGGAAGAGCCGCCCGGGTTTGAGGTGAGGGAGGGGCGCGAGGTCGTCCTGTTCGTGGACGACGAAGATTTTATCCGAGATCTGGGGCAGCAGATCCTCTGTGGATGCGGCTACCGGGTGCTTCTGGCCGAAAACGGCGAAAAGGCTTTGGAGCTTTATCGCGAGAGGTGCCAAGGAATTGATCTGGTGGTGCTGGATCTCATCATGCCGGGCATGGGGGGTCGCCATTGCCTGCAGGAAATCCTGAAGATCGATCCTGAAGCCAGGGTGATCGTCTCCAGCGGCTATTCGGATCACGGGTCCGTCAAGGAAGCGCTGGCGGCAGGCGCACGAGGGTTTCTCGGGAAACCTTACGAGGCCAAGGAGATGCTCCAGCTGGTCCGCCTGGCCCTGGAAGGCCCCGCCGCAAGGTTTCCCATTCCGTAGAGGCCCCCTGCTGTAAAACCTCGCGTCGCATCTGTAAAACCGCTTTGTCGCTATTTCGGCGAAAAACGAGCGGCACAACCGGCGGATGCGTGACGCCCGCCGCCGGGGGCTCCGCGACCCTTGTAGGGCTCGTCGCCTGAGGATTCCGACCAGCCCCCCTGGGAGCTTGTCCGGGAATAGGCTTCAGCGCTCTTTTGTAGCCGACGACTTGCCGGCGACCCCCATCGCGGCCAAGGCCACTCCACCAAGGGGTCCGGATCGCTGACGTTTCATTGTCGGACACGCTCCTGGCCCTCCAGCTTCTCGGCCAGGTAAAGGTATTCGGCGGTCAACTGCCCCCGGTGCAGGATGAGGGCCTTGCGGATGGGTTCCGGAAGGTTCAGGCGATGGATGGGAGCTTCGAAATCCGCACGGCAGACGGCGGGCAGGAAGGGCATGAGGGCTTCTCCGAAGTCGGTGGACGCTTCCACCGGGAACTCGCACGGGAGGTTGTCCACGGCCATGATGGTGGGACCGCGGCCCTGGTACCATCCATCCACCACGATATCTCGATCCACGTCGTAGACGAAGCAGGGGGTGTCCGGGGAGGTGGCCTTCCGGGTGACGGCGATGGAGCCTTCGATGTCGCAGCTGATATCCCCGATCACCTTGAGCTTGGGATGCGGGCCACGGTAGAGTGTGCGAAGGTCTTCGGCGGAAACCAGCACCGGGTAGCGTTCGTCCCAGTAGATGCCGTTGACGATGACCGTGAGATGGTGCAGGAACCGGGAGAATCGGGCGCGGTACCGTTCGGGGCGGCGCCAGTAGTCTTCGAGCGAAAAGGATGACGAAGAGTCCAAAGGTTCCACGGTGTGCTCTTCGCGGAACTCGACGGCATAAAGGACCCGGGGGTTCGATGTGTTCGGATCCAGGCGCAGGAGCTCATCGGGCGAGATCTTCGCGATCGGAAAGCACGCTTCCAGGATCTCCCGGGCCCCTTGGACCACGTTGCCGTACCCGAGAAAGCCGATGGTAAGCGGCGTCAGTTGCCTTGGAAGCCCTTCCGCTTCGATCCGCCTTCCGATCCGCCGCAGAGCTTCCCGGGCCGCCGGGAGAGTGCCGTAACGGTGCGGCTGCAGGACGTCGAGAAAAGGATTTCGGTTTTCGTCCAATCCTTCCGCCTTCAGCCTCTGTCCCAAGGCGTGGAGGGTTTCCACCATGCCGGCGAGTCCCGCGAAGCGGCCGAAAAGCACCAGGCGCCGACCGGAAGCGTCCACGATCCGCTCGTAGTCGATGAGGTGGCAGCCGCGTTCCATCATGCGCCGGAGCATGGGCATGTTGTAGGGCTGTCCCTTGACGGTGTGGGAAAAGAAAAGATAGGCCTTGCCCGGTTGGAAGACGTCCATCGGCATTTCCTTGACGCCCGCGATCACCCCGCATTCCGAAAGGTCTTCCCGGAGGCGGGCTCCCGCCTCCCCGTACGTCGCGTCAGGGAAGGCCCTGAGCGTGGAAGGTTGAACGACCACTTCCACGCCGTGATCGCGGACCAGGCGTTCGACCTGTTCCGGAGTCACCGGAACGCGCCTTTCCCAAATGTTCTTGTCTTCCCGACGGATGCCGAGTGCCTTGGGCATGAAGGCGTCCTCCCCGATTCGATTCCCGATCCGTTGACGCTGCGTGAAAGCAGCACGTGAGTGCTTGGTCGGCCGTGTCATCCCACCATTTTCTGCGGGAGAAAGAGCGCGATTTCCGGAAAAACGGTCACCACGGCCACCACCAGAATCATGATGATGAAGAAGGGGAAGGTGGCCCTCAAGATGAACCCCACGTCCTTGTCGCTCATGGACTGGAGGACGAAAATGCTGAACCCCACCGGAGGCGTGATTTGAGACAGTTCCACCATGAAGACGAGAAAGATGCCGAACCACAGCGGTGAAAAACCCGCGGCGGTCACGATGGGGAGCACGATGGGGAGCGTCATGACCACCATGGAAATCCCGTCCAGCAGCATTCCCAGGATGAGGTAGAAGACGCCCAGAACGAGAATCAGCAGGTAGGGGGAAAGGTCGAGGCTTGCGATGTATCGGCTGATGGCCGTCGTGATCCCGAGAAATCCCACCACCTGGCTGAGGAACGCCGCACCCACGATGATGAAGGTGATCATGGTGGACGTTCTCACGGCGTTGAACAGGGCGTCCTTGAAGACTTCCAGGGTCAGGTTCCGAAAGATCAGGCCCAGGATCAACGCCCCCAGGACCCCGATGGCCGCGGCTTCCGTGGGTGTCGTGTAGCCCAGGTAAATGCCGCCCAGCACCACGCCGATCAGGACGAAAACCGGGGCCAGATCCTTGATCGAGCGGACCCGATGAGCCCATGTGTAATCCTCCCGGGCGGCGGGGACCACCCGGGGGTTGGTGAAGGCCCGGAGCATGATGTAGAGGGAATAGGCCCCCGCGAGCAGCAGTCCGGGAAAGACGCCTCCAATGAAGAGCTGGCCGATGGATGTGTCCGAAAGAATCCCGTAGATGATCATGATGAGGCTCGGCGGGATCAGAAAGCCGAGGGTTCCGGCGCCCGCCAGCGAGCCGAGAGCCAAGTGCTGATCGTAGCCGCGTTTCGACAGTTCGTTCAGCGTGATCTTTCCGACGGTTGCGGTGGTGGCTGCGCTGGAACCCGAAACCGCGGCAAACAGCGAACAGGCGAACACGTTGATGTGGAGCAGTTTTCCGGGAATACGGTTGAGCCAGGGGACCAGGCCGTTGAACAGCTTGTCGGAAATGGCGGTACGGTAGAGCAGTTCACCCATGAAGATGAAAAGCGGCAGCGCGGTGAGGGACCACGAGTTGACGCTGTTCCACATGGAATTGACCAGAAGGTTTCCGATCTTGGTCCAGATGGAAAGGGTGGGCGGGAGGTTCACGTCGTAGAGGAGCATGCCCGCGATGGCGGCGGCCATGAGCGAAAAGCCGATCCAGAGCCCGGAAAGCAGCAGGAGGAACATCACGGCGAGAACGGCGACGGAAAGGATCAGGGGGTCGGAAATCATGAAACGGCTCCTGAAAACCCGGTGAGCTGTGAAGGCGTCCGAGAACGCGGGTTCGAAACCTTTCGCTGCGATACGGTGTCCGATCGCAGGACGGTGCAGCGAAGCGGCGCCGCCGGCCACGCGACCCCAAAACGCCGAACTCGGGTGGATGCCTCTTGCGTTCCCGGTTCGAGGGTTTCTACTCCGCCGGACGCTTCCAAAGTTGCACGAAGGCCTGGATCCAGCTTGCCGCAAGCTGCAGGATGAAGAGGACCAACCCCACGGGAACGGCCAGTTGCGGGATCCAGATGGGCGTTTCGGCAGGCGTTTCCGAAACCATGTTCAGGGTGTAGGCTTCCCGCACCATGGGGACGGCGTAGTAGAGTGCGAACACGCAAAGGACGATGGCCATGGCGATCGCGGCGAGGTCCAGAACCGTCCGGCCCCGTTCGCCGAGCCGGGACCAGATGACTTTCACCCGGATGTGGCCGTCGGTCTTGAAGGTGTAGCCAAGCCCCAGGAAAACGAGAACCACGTAGAAGTAGGCGCTGTACTCATCGGCCACCATGGTGGACGAATGGAAAACGGATCGGACGGCCACTTCCACCAGAATGAGGGCGACCACGAGGATCATGGCCGCCGATGAAGCCATGGCGGCCTTATCTGAAACCTGTTCCAGAAAACGAAGGAATCTCGCCATGACGATTTTCCCGCACCTGAGTGAAAGAGCGCCGCCTGCGCCCTTCCCCCTTGAAGTTCCTCAATTCGAGGCGTCCCGTCCGAGACCCGTGCCGGTGGTCTGCCCGCAGCGGCCGGCCTTGGGCCCTCGCAGGGGCGACGCATTCGCCGCCCCTGCCCGCCTTCGCGTTCATGGAACGATCGGAGGACCCCTGCCGTCTTCCCGTCTCGATCCCGCCGAGGGTGCGCCGGCGGGACCGAAGGAGACCCGCAGCGCGCCGGCGCCTACTGGGACTTGCGGAAGGCTTCCACCACGGCGGCGACTTCCGGCCCGGCATCTTTCAGAAAACCCTGGATGATGGTGTCGGCCGACGCATCCAAGTCCTTGGCCAGGGCTTCATCCGTTTCACCGATCACGATGCCGTTTTCGGCGATCACCTTGAGGGCTTCGTCGTTGTCGGCCCGGGATTTTTCCCACTGAATCTCCTGCATCTCAGCGGCGGCCTTTTCCATGGCGGCCTGCTGATCGGCGGTCAACCCGTTCCAGTAATCCAGGTTGATCACCACCATGTTCAGGGGATAGGCGTATTCGATGCGCTTGAAGTATTTCAGGACTTCCCACAGCTTGGCGTCCCGGCCGGATACCGCTGAGGTGAGCACGGAATCGATCATGCCGGTCCGAAGCGCGGCGTAGACTTCCCCCCAAGGAAGGGAAACCGGGTTGCCCCCCAGGTTGGCCAGGAAGTCGGCCCCGTTCTTGTCGTAGGTTCGGGTCTTCAAGCCTTTGATGTCGGCGGCGGTCTGAACTTCCTTCTGAGTAAAGAGCCCGCTGGGCGGCCAGGGCGCCACGTAGAGGATCTTCTGATTCCACTTGGCGGCGGCTTGGTTGTAGAGGTCCTTGCAGGCTTCGTAGAATTTCATGGCTTCTTCGTAAGACGTGACCACCCGCGGAAGCGAACTGATCCCGAAAGCCTTTTCACTGCCCTGAACCACGCCCATGAGGATGTCGGACATGGGGACGGTGCCGTCTTTGACGGCCTTCAGAAGCTCGGGGCCTTTGAAACCGAGGCTACCACCGGGATGGACGGCGATGTCCACGGTGCCGCCCGTGTATTCCTTGACGCGTTTCGCGAACTCTTCCGCGCCCTGGGAATGGAAGTTGCTCGCCGGGTAGATGGCGTTCAGGTTCATCTTGAGGGTGTCGGCGGCCAAAGCCGGAGACGCCGCGAAAAGGGCCACGATCAACAAAACAAGTGCCTTTCGGATCATGCTGCTTCCTCCTTTTGGGTTTTTTTGCCGTCCTTTACATGAGAAAACGACTCATGGGGCTCACTGAAATCTTGGCGGCTTCCAGGGCTTCACGAACGGCCGCCGCAAGTCTCCAGGCTTGGGGCGTGTCGCCGTGGACGCACAGGGTGTCCGCCTGCACGGAGATCGGAAGACCCTCGATGGTGGTGAGGCGCCCTTCGCGGACCAACCGCACCACCCGCTCGCGAACCGCTTGCGGGTCGTGAATCACGGCGCCTTCCATGCTGCGGGGAGCCAGCCGGCCGGTGTCCAGGTAGGCCCGGTCCGGAAAGAATTCGCGGGCGACCAGCAGTCCTTCGGCGACGGCCATTTCCGCCAAAACGGAACCCGGAAGGGTGACCAGGATCAGGTCCTGGTCGAAGGCTTTTACGGCGTCGACCACTTCGCGGGCGATTGGCTCGTCGGCCGCCGCCATATTGTAAAGGGCGCCGTGGGGTTTCACGTGCTGGAGGGTGGTGCCGTGGGCGCGGGCGAAGGCGGAAAGCGCTCCCATCTGGTAGAGCAGGTAATGGGTGATTTCGCCGGGGAAGGTTTCCATGGCGCGGCGGCCGAATCCCATGAGGTCCGGGAAGCCGGGGTGCGCGCCGACACCGGCGCCGTGTTCCACGGCGAGTTTCACCGTCTCGGCCATGACCAGGGGGTCCCCGGCGTGGTAGCCGCAGGCGATGTTGGCCGAGGTGACCGCCTCGATCACGGCCGCGTCGTTGCCCAGGGTATAAGAACCGAAGCTTTCGCCCATGTCGCAGTTGATGTCGATCATCATGAGTTGGCTGTCTCCTTGTCGACAAAACGCCTCAATCGGTGGATGCGCCGAACGTGGACTTCCCGGGCTTCCCATAGGCTCACGGCCTGGAACCAGACGTCCCGGCCGGGTTGAAGCTGTGCGATGAGCGGAACGTCAAAGGACGCGACGGTGGCGATCTTGGTGTAGCCCCCCGTGGTGGGCCGATCGGCCAGCAGCACGAAAGGGAGTCCTTCTCCCGGTACCTGGACGGCTCCCAGCGCGATTCCGTCCGAGACGATGTCCGCTGCCTTGCGGTGGGTGATTTTCGGCCCTTCCAGCATGGCGCCCATCCGGTCGGAGCGGGCGCTCACCCGATACGTTGCGTTGAGAAAAGTCTCGAGCCCCGCCTGGTCGAACGCATCGGCTTGAGGTCCCAAGACCACCCGCAGCCGAGGATCTTCCGTGTAGGCGGGACGGAACTCGGGCGGAATCCATGAAACGCCTTTCCTCTTCGAGCCCCCGGCCCGCAGGCGGTCGTTTCGGCGGAGCGGCCGTCCTTCGTATCCGCCGAACCCGCCTCGCAGATAAGTTGACTTGCTTCCCAGAACAACCGGAACGTCGATGCCCCCCGCCACGCACAGGTAATGGCGGTATCCCGACGGGCCGGGATCGATGGTGAGGGTGTCGCCGGCTTCCGCCGTGAGGCGCATCCACGGGGGGATGGGCGTGCCGTTCAGGCGGATGTCCGGGTCCACGCCGGTCACCGCGAAAGTCCGGCGTACAAGGAAGGCCGCTCGAAGCCCGCCCAGGGAAACCTCGAGAGCCGCTTCGCCCGGGTCGTTTCCCGCCAGCAGGTTCCCCAGACACAGCGCCGCCGGGTCCATGGCGCCCGAGACGGGAACACCCTTGTCCTGAAAGCCGTAGCGCCCCAGGTCCTGGACCGTGGTGAGCGGGCCGGGATCTTCAATGATCAAGACGGTCGAATTCATCGCGGGTGATCGCATGGAACCTCAGTGTTGCCCCCGCTTCGACCAGAAACGGCGGTTCGCGGTTCGGGTCGAAGAGCCGGAGCGGGGTTCTGCCGATGAGCTGCCAGCCTCCGGGGCTTTCGATGGGATAGATCCCCGTCTGCTGTTCGGCGATTCCGACGCTCCCGGCCGGGACCCGCTTTCTGGGTACCGGCTTTCGGGGCGTAAAGAGCGCCGGATCAAGTCCGCCCAGGTAGGGAAAGCCCGGCGTGAAACCGATCATGTAGACCTGATAGGCCCGGGCCGTATGACGCCGGATCACATCGTCTTCCGTCAAACCGTTACAGGCGGCCACCTCGCCCAAATCGGGACCGTACTCTCCCCCGTAACACACCGGAATGTCGATGGATGCTGCCGCCTCTTCCCGTTCGTCGCCGCCTTCCAGGGCTTCCTCGGCGATCATCACCAGCCGTTCGAAGGAACACTCCAGAGGATCGTACTGGATGAAAAGCGAGCGGTACGTGGGGTTCAGGCTGTGGACGCCCGTGATGCGACGATCGAGGAGGGCCCGGAACAGGCGGTGAACCCTCCGGTTGACGTCGAGAGCGATGCAATCCCCCAATTCCACGGTCATGGCCGTTTCACCGCAGGGATGGAACCGGGGAAAGCCGTGGCGATCGGTCATGAGGGTCGTCCCTTCAGCCGGCTCGATCGATGCCATCGAGAAGTTGAAGGATGCGGGGGGTGGCCCGCATCTCGGAAATCCACTCGTCCGGCACAGCCGCCCTTCCCCCGTGGGCTCCCAGGACAAGGCCCGCCAAAAGGCCGCGCCCGGCCGAATCCCCTCCGGCCATCACGTTTTGGATCAGTGCCTCCCGCTCCGTTTCCGTGTAGCGGGCGATCAGGTGGACGACGCTGGGGAAGGCCCCCTCCGTCGCGCAGCTCTGGCCGAAACGGGAGACGGCGGCTCGGGTTTCTTCTGCCGCAGAGGCCAGCCCTGCGTCAACCGGTTTTGTGAAAAGACGGCGGTAAGTCTCTTGGCGGACCACCGCCTGCAAGGCTTCCCGCGGATCGGCTCCGTGAAGCACCTCCCAGGTCATTTCCGCGAAGAAGCCGGCCGCCGCCACGACCGTCGGTTCGTTGTGCGTCATGGCCGTCTGGAGGCGTGCCGCACGGACAAGCGCTTGCCGGTCGTTTCGATGGAGATGGACGAGCGGGGCGATGCGGCCGGCTCCGGCCAGATCCGTGGACAAGGAACCGGCCGCTTCCGGACCGGCTCCCCGGGCCATGTTTTCCAGCGTGGCCGAGGTGGCCTTGTCGATGTAGCCGGTGTAACCGTCGAAAAAGGCTCGCCACCTGCGGGCGAAATCATCCAGGTCGAAAGCGGCGCGTTGGGCGAGTGATTCCAGGAGCACCAGCATTTGATCGCCGTAGTGGGTGAAATCACCGGCCGTTTTGGTGGCGTGAAAGGAGTCTTTTCCCGGTGCCGTGAGCCGCTCGATCCGGCCGAACCGCTCGTCCAGTTGGGAAGTGTCGTAAATCCAGTGGGCGGCGAGGGCCAGGCTGTCCGCCGCAAACGAGGCGAGAACCGCCGCCTTGGCTTTTTCCTTCAAGACGCCTTCGATGTTCATGGAGCCTCCACCGTCACCTTCTGAATCACGACCGGGGTCTTGGGTACGTTTTCGTGTCCCCCGACGGTCCAGGTTTCCACCTTCCGGATGGCGTCCACCACCTCCATGCCTTCAATCACCTGCCCGAAGACCGCGTAGCCATAGCCCGGAGGTGTCTTGTCCCGATGGTCCAGGAAGGGATTGTCCACCACGTTGATGAAGAACTGTGACGTGGCGCTGTTGACCAGGTTGGTCCGGGCCATGGCGATGGTGCCCCGGAGGTTTTTCAGTTCCTTCGAAGCTTCGTTCTTGATGGGCTGGCGGGTCTTTTTGGGTTTCATGTCGGGGGTGAGTCCGCCGCCCTGGATCATGAAATCGTCGATCACTCGGTGAAAAACGGTCCCGTCGTAGAAGCCCTCCCGGACGTAACGGAGGAAATTGTCCACGGTTTGGGGGGCCTTGTCTTTCCAGAGTTCGATCTTGACGGCACCCAGGCTCGTTTCCAGGGTCACGACGGGGTTGGCGGTTTCGGTCATCTTCGGTTCTCCTTCTGCGAGTGAGGGAAGCGGCGCCGAAAGAAGAATCGCCGCCGGGATCAGCCACGTAAGAAGCGTCGCCATCATAAGGAGTCCTCTCCTGAAATGCAAACGGAAGCCCGGTCAGCGGATGTGGTACCGGGGTTCTTCCAGGTGGCCTTCCTTGCAGCGCGGACAGCGTCCGGGGCGTGAAAGGCGCTTGCGATCCTTGAAGACGTGGCCGCACACCAGGCACCGAAAAGGGTGGATCACGAGCCTTTTTCCTTGGCCCGCGGCTGTCCGGGCCACGTGCGGCAAATGGGCGGTCACTTCCCTTTCCGAGAGGTGAAGGGCTTGCGAAAGTTCGCGGACCGTGCACTCGCCTTCTTCCAGCAGCCTGGCCATGCGTCGCCGTAGGGTCTCCATGGAAGATGCCTCGGGGTTCCTCCAACGTGCCAAGGAGCGTGTCCGACAAGGATGAGCCGGCGATCCGGATCCCTTGGTGGAGCGGTCTTGCCCGCGATCGGGGTCGCCGACTCCCCCAGAAGGGCGCTGAAACCTATTCCCGGACAGGCTCCCGGGGTTTCCAATTGGCCCAAGGGGGGACGGCGTGAACGGCCTCCCTCAACGCGGCGTCCTTGTCCCGGGCCTCGGGTTCCAAACGGCTCAATAGCTCCCAAAAGCCTTGGGAATGGTTCAAATGCACCGTATGGCAGAGTTCGTGGACGACAACGGTGCGAACCAAGGGCGGCTCCAAAAAAAGCAGCTTCCAGCTCAAACTGATGGTGCCCCTGGCCGAACAGCTTCCCCACCGACTCTTTTGGCCTCGGATCTGGACCCTTCGATAGCTCAGCCCCGTTTCCCGGCTGAGCCGTTGGAGCAGGGGAGGGAGGCAGTGGCGGCCGAGACGTTTGAGCCATTCTTGGAGCAGCGTCAAGCAAGCGGCTCGGTCCGTTACGGCGCCGCGGAGCGTCACGGTCGCCTCATGGGAAGACGGAATGATTTCCACCTCCGGACCGTTCTGCCGAACCGTGCTGACGGTGACGGTCTTGCCGATGGCCGGAAGCGGGATTCGTTCGGGAAGTTCGGGCGGCTCAGACGGCGAAAGCCCTTGGGCTTCCAAATTTCGCCAAGCCTGTTCGATCCACGGCCTCTTTTCTTCGAGGATCTCCGGAATCAACCGGCGGTCGAACCCGCGAGGTATCACCACTTCCAATCCTTCGTGGGGCCGGACCTTGAGGATCACGCGCTTGGCCCGGGCGTTTTCGCGGAGGCGATAGCGCGATGTCTGAGGGGGCTTTTTCATACGATGGGCCTGAACCGCAGGGGTCCTCGACGTTCATCGGAAGCCGTTGGCGTTCGGATTGGTGCCGTCATGCGCCTTGCCCCGGCCACCTTTACCTGATAGTCTCGCGCCGACGCACGACCGATAGTGTAGCCGATGGGGCCTTACGGAGTCACGTCTTTTGAAGCCGTGCCGTTCGCAACCGGGCGTCGCCGAGACCGAGGAGCCTTTGGGTCGGTTCCGGTATCGTTTTCCAAATGGAGGAAAAAAACAGGCCGAAATGCCAAGTATTCGAAACTTCAGCATCATCGCCCACATCGATCATGGAAAATCCACCCTCGCGGACCGTCTGATCCAGCATGCTGGCCTGGTGGACGAACGACAGTTTCGCGACCAAATGCTGGATACCATGGATATCGAACGTGAACGCGGGATCACCATCAAGAGCAACACCATCACGCTGCCGTATACCGGCCGGAGCGGCGAAACGTACGCGCTGAACCTGATCGACACACCCGGCCACGTGGATTTTTCCTACGAGGTGTCCCGAGCGCTGGCGTCCTGCGAAGGGGTGCTGCTCTTGGTGGACGCCTCCCAGGGTGTGGAAGCCCAGACCCTCGCCAATCTCTACGTGGCCATGGAACACGACTTGGTGGTCATCCCCGTCATCAACAAGATCGATCTTCCCTCGGCGGACGTGGACCGGGTAAAGGAAGAAATCGAAAACGAACTGGCCCTGGATTCGGAACAGGTGATCCTGTGCTCTGCCAAGGAAGGGATCGGCATTGAAGACGTCCTCGAGGCTATCGTGGAACGCATTCCGCCGCCCGAGGGCAGCCCCTCCGATCCGCTGGCCGCCCTGGTTTTCGACGCTCATTACGACCCGTTCCGGGGTGCCATCGTGGCTTGCCGAGTGGTCGACGGCGTGGTGCGTCCGGGCGATCTCATCCGGTTCCTGTCCAACGGCGCCGTCCACAAGGTGGAAGAAGTGGGGATCTTCGGCTTGAAACGCGAAAGCCGGAAATCGCTCAGCGCGGGCGAAGTCGGTTACATCATTTCGGGCATCAAGACGGTGAGCGACGTCAACATCGGTGACACCATCACCCTGGACCGGATGCCGGTTTCCAAGCCGCTTCCCGGTTTCCGCGAGGTCAAACCGGTCGTCTTTTCGTCCATCTACCCGGTTTCTTCCGACGACTACCCGTCGCTGGCCGACGCTCTGGAAAAGTATAAGCTGAACGACGCCGCTCTGGTCTACCAGAAGGATTCGTCGGCCGCTCTGGGCCAGGGGTTCCGCTGCGGGTTCCTGGGGCTCCTGCACCTTGAAATCGTCCAGGAACGGCTGGAACGGGAGTACGACCAGTCCATCATCATGACGGTCCCCAGCGTTCAATATCGATTCAAACTGGATACGAGTGAGACCGTAACCGTCGAAAACCCGCAATATTATCCGGATCCCACCCGCATCGTGTCGGCGGAGGAGCCCTTCATCCGGGCGAGCATCCTCTGCCCGGACCGCTACATGGGAGCCGTCATGAAGCTGTGCGGCGAGAGGCGGGGCGAAAACCCCCGGTTCAGCGTCCCCACTCCCGGCCGCGTCGAAATCGTGTTCGACATGCCGCTCGCGGAAGTGATCTTCGATTTCTACGACCGGCTGAAGACCGTCACCCAGGGTTATGGTTCCTTCGATTACGAAATCATCGAATATCGGGAAAGCAACCTGGCCAAGCTCGACATCCTGGTCAACGGCGAAAAAGTGGACGCGCTTTCGCTCATCGTCCACCGGGACCGTGCCCGGGAGTGGGCCGTTCAGGTCTGCGAACGCCTGAAGGAAGAAATTCCCCGGCACCAGTTCAAGATCGCCATCCAAGGAGCCATCGGCGGGAAGATCATCGCCCGTTCCACCATCTCGGCCTTCCGCAAAGACGTCACCGCCAAGTGCTACGGGGGCGACATCACTCGAAAGCGCAAGCTGCTCGAAAAACAAAAGAAGGGCAAAAAGCGCATGAAGATGGTGGGGGCCGTCTCCATTCCTCAGAGTGCGTTCGTGGCGGTGCTGAAAGCCGAAAAGGAATAGGGGCGCCGCCCGGCGGAGCATCGCCGCGAAAGGATGATCCAACGTCCCTCCCCTCCCTTTCCTCATAACGGCAAAGGAGATCGCGCATGGATCGGATCCTCATCGGAAGAGGCGATCAGCCCGTCTATCTTCTCGCCAAGTACGCAAACCGCCATGGGCTGGTTGCCGGAGCCACCGGTACCGGGAAGACCGTTTCTTTGCTGGTGCTCGCGGAAGGATTTTCGCGCCTCGGCGTGCCGGTGGTCCTGGCGGACGTGAAGGGCGACGCGGCTGGCCTGGCCCTACCCGGGCATCCCAGCGACCTCCTGTGGGGAACGGGGCGGCGCGGACCATCGGCGGCCAGATCGGCCGGCAGATCCTGCGCGGGGTGCTGGGGGGAATCTTCGGGGGATCGCGCAGGCGATAAACGATCCCTGCCCGGGTTGCATCCCGTTCCGATGGTGACGATGTTTTAGCCATGAAAACAAACGCCGAATCGGACTCATGCCCTGATCCCAGCGAGCCTGAAACGGCCGCCGAGGCCGGAAAGGGGGAATGCCATGGAGGAAGGGAAGAAGATCAACGGTGTCAACGTCGACCAGCTTTTGGACACCATCGAACAGGTGAAGAAGAACCCGGAAATCGGCAAGTTCAAGTTCCGGGCCCGGAATGTCTGGACCGGCGGAACCCACAGCCAGGCGACGGTGAAGGACTTCTACGGCGCGCTCCAGGAAGACGATTCCCGGGATCCCATGCTTTTCGATCTGGACGAACCTCCGGTGCTCTGCGGGAACAACCGGGGGGCGAACCCCGTGGAATATCTCCTCGTGGCCCTTTCCGGCTGTCTGACCACAAGCATGGTGGCTCATGCGGCCGCCAAGGGGATCGCATTGAAGAAGGTGGAATCCCGCTACGAGGGCGACCTGGACCTTCGAGGATTCATGGGTCTTTCCGAAGACGTTCCTGTGGGCTACAAGGAAATTCGGATCTACTTCAAGATCGACGCCGATCTGCCGGAAGCCCAGAAGGAAGAGCTCATCGAGATGGCCAAGAAATATTCGCCGGTTTACAACAGCGTTTCCAAACCGGTTCCCGTCTCGGTCCACCTGGATAAGTGAAGGCTCCAACCGAGGCTCGGTCCCGAAGAGGGGCCGGCCTCGGTCGGACGGTCCGGTCCGCCGGCATCGCCGTGTCCGAAAGGAGTCGCGCGATCGTGCACGCCATGATCCAAGAACCCGCTGGCCTCTACGTTCACGTCCCGTTTTGCCACACCAAGTGCCGCTATTGCGACTTCTATTCCGAAACGGACCCCGACGCGGTCTGGCCGTGGTTCTTGGCCGTTTTGGCTGAAGCCGACCTGTACCGGGGGATCTGCGGCGCGTTCGATACGCTCTACCTGGGCGGAGGCACCCCAAGCCTCCTTCCGCCTCGCTTGGTGGAATCCCTGCTGCAAGGCCTCAGAGGGCGTTTTTCCTTCGGTCCCGGGACCGAAATCACGCTGGAAGCCAACCCGGACGACGTTACGGAGGAAAAGCTGCGCGCGTGGCGGGAAGCAGGGGTGAACCGCTTGAGCCTTGGGGTGCAGTCCTTCGACGACAAGGCGCTGCGATTTCTCGGACGGCGGCATGGAGCCCGCCGCGCCATGGAGGCCCTGGATCTCGCGCGAAAGGCCGGCTTTTCCAACGTGGGAATCGACCTCATCTGGGGGCTCCCCGGGCAGACCCTTCCCCAGTGGATGACGACCCTCGAAGAGGCGCTCGCCTTCTCCCCGGAACACCTTTCCTGCTACGAACTCACCGTGGAAGAAGGCACCCGATTGCACCAAGCCGTGACAACGGGCGCGGCGGTCCCGCTTCCGGAAGCGGCCCTGGCCGAACTCTTTCTGGCCACGTCGGAACGGCTCACCGCCTTCGGCTACGACCACTACGAAATCTCCAACTTCGCTCGAACCCGCAGGCATCGTTCCTGCCACAACCAGAAATACTGGCGCCATGTGCCCTGCCTCGGACTCGGGCCATCGGCCCATTCCTTCATGGACGGCCGCCGGTGGTGGAACGTGCGCTCGCTCCATGATTACATCCGCCGCTTGAAGCAGAACATCAGCCCCGCGGCCGGCGACGAGCGGCTCACCGGCGAACAGCTGCGCCTGGAAACCCTCTATCTGGGCTTCCGAACCAGCGACGGGATCACCCGCCGGGAACTGGGCGAGGGGCCCGAGGTGCAAAGCGCGCTCGGGGCACTCCACCGATCGGGGAACCTGGAAGTGGCCGGCGACCGCGTGCGCGCCACCCCCAACGGTTGGCTCATGGCCGACCGGCTGCCCTCCTTTTTCGACCCCTGAACCCTCAGCCCACCGCTGGAACTTCCCCGTTTCCGAGCTGTCGGAAGGCCAAGCCCGGATGCGCCGGGCCATGGGGCGCCTCGGCCCGGCGAACCGTTTCCGGGTTTTACCGTTGAGAGACTTCCCCTCGACCTTTCGGGGACGAGCTTTTGTTGACCTCGTTTGTGACGAACGTTACAATCCAATGGAAATCCAATCTGAAACCTGCCACATCATCTGACAGCACCTGCGGGATGTCAGATCATTCCAAAATCTTCCTTTCGTGCGGACGGGCTTTTCCGGGTGCGGTCGAGGGCTTGTGGCCTGATCGGGATTCAGCTCCGAAACGAGGTGGTGTTCTCCTTCCGCTCGTTCGAACTGCGCCGCTGTCGGCCGGGTCGGCGTAGTGGAGGGAGTGGTTGAAGGGTCGAAGTTGGAACGAGGGGTCGTGGTCAACCCGGAAGCCGAAAGGAGGTCTGTCATGGCGGATTTTCGCAGGAGGCAGAACAGCCAGAGGTGGCACTGGTGTGAGGCGTGCCCCGATTATCCGACGGAAAAGGACGTCATCATCAGTCACTCGAAGCCGGATTACGGGACACTGTGCGAGGAATGCCAGCGAAGGGAGCCCGTTGAAGAAAAAACGAAATAGCAGACGCGGCGAGTTTCGATGGGCGGCGGCGGGCTTGGAGCCCGCCGCCGGGAAGACTTGGGCTGAGCGAGCCGCCTTCTCGGCGGGGCTTCGTGCAGGCCGCCTTCGGCGAGCCGCTTTCGGCATTCCGATTCACCGAAAGTACGGCAGCTGATGGGCTTGACATTGTGTATGCTGCAGAAAAAGCGCGATTCGCCGAAGTACTGGAAGAGAAAGGGGCAGAACTGCTGCACCGCCACGTATTCCCCCGAAACAAGAGGTTCCCAATGCCGGGGAAGTTCCACGCCCGGCGGCGTCCGGGGTGACACACCGCCGATCTGGCAGCATTCACCGCAGAGGGTGCACCACTGTTCGTCCGGCAGAGGATGGCGCAGGCCGTCGAGAGGGATTCCGGTAACGGTTCCTGGGTCGAAAAACCGCGGGATGTCTTTTCGAATCGACTGGAACGCTTCGGCATGGAGGAGCAGGCCGCGGGCGAGGGCCGGTTCCAGTTCCGGCCGGTCTTTGCGGATGAAAAAGCGCATCCCGGTCACATCCGAAAAGAGGGTGCGGGCCACCATGGTTCGCGGATAGTAGGGATCCCATAGAGTGGAAGTCAGAAGGCGGGCGTGGGGACGGAGGCTTTTCCGGTCCACGAGCCGCTCCAGTGCTTCTCGAACGGAACCTCGGGGAGGCGCGCCGCTTTCGCCGCGAAGCCATGCCGACTGCAGTCTTTGGAAAGCGACGAAGCACCCGTGAAGCGAGGTTTCTCGAGCATTCACGGGGCCGTCCCCGGAAGGCCGTATTCCAGGAAAAAACGGCAAAATGCGGCGACGATGAGCGAGTGGGAAATGGCCCCGGTCCGCAACATCCGAGGGACTTCCACCAAGGGGACTCGGACCACTTCGATGTCTTCCATGTCGTCGGGTTGCGGCGGGCCGTCCGGCACGACGTTGTTGGCAAGGAATGTGGCGCATTCGTTGTTCTGGATGGCCGGATTCGGGTGCGTGGCGCCCAGGAGCGCCCACTCGTCGCTTCGGTATCCGGTCTCTTCCATGAGTTCCCGCATCGCCGCCTGTTGCAGGCTGTCGCCTTCTTCCACGACGCCTCCGGGAATTTCCAGCGTGATCCGGCGGATCCCGTGCCGGTATTGGCGGATCATGACCACCTCACCTTCGGTCGTGAGCGGGATCACGTTCACCCAAGGCGGGAATTCGATGACCCAGAAATCGTGGACACGCCCGGTCCGCGGGGACCGTGCCTTATCGCTTCGCACGTTGAAGATGCCGAAGGATCGACGGGCGTCGCCGGAAAGCAGCGGCCAGGGTTGAATCGCCATGACGGACGGTTCCTTCCTTTCTTCGGAATCTATTCACCGCCCACCTTTACCATACCGGCTTGGAAGCTGGAAGCACGCTTTTCCGGGGCGAAGCGGGTTCGATGGATCGTCTTACATTTCTGTAGACATTCCCCTTACGCTTTTGTGATAAAGCGGGCCCCCCGGGGCGGCGCCCCGCCGCCCCGCTCCCACCAGGTCCCTCAAAGATATGCCCTGATATCAGAAGCATAGGACAGGCATCGCCTCGTTTTCGTTCACCATGGCACGGCCGTTGCCTTCTCACTGCGGCAACACGCTCATTCACAGGAGGCCATGTCATGAGGAAGATCGCGATTTACGGCAAAGGCGGTATCGGAAAGTCGACAACCACGCAGAACACGGTCGCGGGTCTCGCCGAAATGGGAAAAAAGGTCATGGTGGTGGGCTGCGACCCCAAAGCCGACTCCACCCGGCTGCTTCTCGGCGGGCTGGCTCAGCGGAGCGTCTTGGATACCCTGCGTGAAGAGGGAGAAGACGTGGACCTGGACGACATCCGCAAGAGCGGCTACGGCGAAACGCTCTGCGTGGAATCGGGAGGTCCGGAGCCGGGTGTGGGGTGCGCCGGCCGCGGCATCATCACGTCCATCAACATGCTGGAGCAGCTGGGGGCCTACGATGCAAGCGAAAGCCTGGACTACGTCTTCTACGACGTCCTGGGCGACGTGGTCTGCGGGGGATTCGCCATGCCGATCCGGGAAGGCAAGGCGAAGGAAATCTACATCGTGTGTTCGGGGGAGATGATGGCGATGTATGCCGCCAACAACATCTGCAAGGGGGTCCGAAAGTTTGCGGAAAGCGGCGGGGTGCGCCTGGGGGGCCTCATCTGCAACAGCCGCAAGGTGGACAACGAAGAAGAAATGATCCGTGAGTTCGCCAAGCGGCTCGGAACGCAGATGATCTACTTCCTTCCGCGGGACAACATGGTACAGCGTGCGGAAATCAACCGGAAGACGGTGATCGACTACGACCCGAGCTGTGAGCAGGCCGAACACTACCGCAACCTGGCTCGGAACATCGACGCCAACGACAGGTTCGTGATCCCCGAGCCCATGACCACGGACCAGTTGGAGAGCGTACTCATGGAATTCGGCGTGCTCGACTAGGGCAGAGGTGGTGGAAGGTCCCGCCTGGTGCGAGGAGAAAGGAGAAACGACCATGGTGATGGTGCGAGCCATCGTTCGGCCGGAAAAGGCAACGGAAGTCATGCAGGCGCTGCTGGAAGCGGGTTATCCGGCGGTGACCCGGATCGATGTGGCGGGCCGCGGCAAGCAGCGGGGTCTGAAACTCGGCAACGTGGTCTACGATGAGCTTCCCAAGGAGATGCTCATGATCGTGGTACCGGACGCGGACAAGGACTTCGTGATCCGGGCTATTTTGGAAAGCGGGCGCACGGGGGAAAAGGGGGCGTTCGGGGACGGCAAGATCTTCGTGAGCCCCGTGGAGGAAGTCTACACCATCAGCACGGGGCACCGCGAAGCGTGACCGCCCGGTTCGCAGGAGGAGGCCATGAGAGAAGTCTGCGCGATCATCCGCATGAACCGCATCAACGCCACCAAAGAAGCCTTGGTGAAAGCCGGCTTCCCGGCCTTCACGGCGCTCAAGGTGAACGGCCGGGGGCGCCACACGGTGAACTACGAAGTGCTCCAGGCCATGAACGAAGACCCCAATGTCAATCCCGAGGTGCTGGCGACCCTTTCTCAAGGCCCGCGCCTCATGGCCAAGCGGATGATCAGCCTCACCGTACCCGACCCGCTGGTGGCCGATGTGGTGAGCCTGTTCATCAAGATCAATCAGACCGGTACGCCGGGAGACGGGAAGATCTTTGTGCTTCCCGTGGACGAGGTGATCCGGGTCCGAACGGGGGAGACCGGTGCCGAGGCCATCGATGAGATGACCGGCGGTGGAGGTGACTGACCATGCCCAAAACGCGAATTCCGACGGCTCCGGCCGTCGATCCCGACGCATTTCTGGAAGAAGTGGTGAACCGTTATCCGGCGAAGGTGGCCAAGAAGCGGCGCAAGCATATGCTGGTGCGCGATCCTTGCGAGGTGCAGATGATCCAGGCGAACGCCCGGAGCGTTCCCGGGATCATCACCCAGCGCGGATGCTGTTACGCCGGCTGCAAGGGCGTGGTGATCGGCCCCATCGGCGACATGATCCACATCACCCACGGTCCCGTCGGATGCGGCTACTATTCGTGGCTCACCCGCCGGAATCTTTTCCGGCCCCGCGAAGACGGGAAGAACTTCCTGCACTACTGCTTTTCCACGGATATGCAGGAAGAAGACATCATCTTCGGCGGCGAAAAGAAGCTGCGGCAGGCCATCCGCGAGGCTTGGGAAACCTTCAAGCCCAACGCGATCAGCGTCCACGCGACATGCCCGGTGGGACTCATCGGCGACGACGTGCAGGCGGTGGCTCGGGACATGGAATCGGAGCTGGGCGTGCAGATCCTGGCCTTCAATTGCGAAGGCTACAAAGGGGTGAGTCAGTCGGCGGGCCACCACATCGCCAACAACCGGTTGTTCCAATCCGCCGTGGGAACCGACGATCGGGAACCGGGGTCGCCCTTTTCGGTGAACATCCTCGGGGAATACAACATCGGAGGGGACGCCTGGGAGATCGAACGGGTGTTCGAACGCTGCGGGATCGAGGTTCATGCGACTTTCAGCGGGAATGCGGTGATCCACGACATACGGCGCGCTCACACGGCCCAGTTGAATCTGGTGATGTGCCACCGGTCCATCAACTACATGGCCGAAATGATGGAAAAGGCCTACGGGATCCCCTGGATCAAGGTGAACTTCATCGGCGTCCAGGCCATGGCCAAAAGCCTCCGCAAGATCGCGCGGTATTTCGACGATCCCGAACTCACGGAGCGGGTCGAACGCGTGATCGGTGAAGAGGCGGAAGCGGCCGAAGCCCGGATCGCGCCGTTTCGCGAACGGCTTCGAGGCAAAACGGTGATCCTGTTCGTGGGTGGGTCCCGCGCCCACCACTACCAGGACCTCTTTCGCGACTTGGGGATGAAAATCATCGCGGCCGGTTACGAATTCGCCCACCGCGACGACTACGAAGGGCGCGGGGCGATTCCGACCATCAAGGTGGACGCGGATACGCGAAACATCGAGGAACTGGAAGTGGGGCCTCACCCGGAAAAATACCGGCCGCGGATCGATCCCGAAACCGCAAAGCGGCTCAAAGCGGAAGGCCTCATCGACACCTATGAAGGCATGCTTCCGGACATGGAGCCGGGAACGCTCGTCATCGACGACGTGAGCCACCTGGAACTGGAAATGCTCATCAAGAAATTCAGACCGGATATGGTCTGTTCGGGGATCAAGGACAAGTACGTGATCGAAGACTTCGGCGTTCCTTCGAAACAGCTCCACAACTACGACTACAGTGGGCCCTACGCCGGCTTTCGCGGTGCGGTGAACTTCGCGAAAGAAATCGACATGATGATCCATAGCCGGGTGTGGAGGCTGATCCAGCCGCCCTGGGATCAAGAACCGACGCTTCGAGCGCAACTGAGCGTATCGGTTCGAGCCGTCGGTCCAGGCGAAAAGCCCCGATGACGGGAGCCCGTTTGAGCGGAATCTAGGTGCCTCAAGACGGCCGGCGCATCCCGCCGCCGGCGGGACCTCCTGCCGGTGAGGCCAAACGGACCGGGATCCCGGGGTCTCGCGCCCTCTTGGGATAGTCCTGAATTTCCCTCGAAAGCCTCAAAGGAAAGGAGCCGGAACCATGCTCCAGCACACGCCTCGAGAAATGGCCGAACGGTCGGCCTTGCAGGTCAACCCCGCGAAAACCTGTCAGCCCATCGGCGCCCTCTACGCCGCGCTCGGGATCGAACGGTGCCTGCCCCACAGCCATGGCAGCCAGGGCTGCTGCTCCTACCACCGAAGCCACTTGACGCGCCATTATCGCGAACCCGTGATGGCGTCGACGAGTTCGTTCACCGAAGGCGCCTCGGTTTTCGGCGGGGCGCCCAACCTGCGCCAGGCGCTCAAGACCATCTTCGATGTCTACCATCCGGACGTGGTGGCCGTGCACACCACGTGTCTGTCGGAAACGATCGGAGACGATATACCGAGTATCGTAAAGAAAGCCGAAGAAGAAGGCATAATACCTCCGGGAAAGATCGTTGTTCACGCCAACACGCCCAGTTACGTCGGCAGTCACGTGACGGGGTTCGCCAACATGGTGCGCGGCATGGTGGATTACTTTGCTGCGCCGGAGGAAGCGAAGACGAATCGGATCAATGTCATTCCGGGTTATGTGGAACCTCCGGACATGCGTGAAATCCGCCGGATGGTCGCCGATGCGGGGCTGACCGCCATCGTGTTTCCCGATACCTCCGGTGTGCTCGATGCTCCGCAGGTGGGTGCGTTTCGCATGTACCCCAAAGGCGGCACATCCGTGGGCGAGCTGAGGCGTACCGGCGAGAGCCGCCTCACCCTCGCCCTCGGCGCCTTCGCTTCCGAACCGGCGGCACAGCTTCTGGAAACCCAATGCGGGGTCCCTTTCAAGACCCTGGATTGCCCCCTCGGCGTGCGGGCGACCGACCGGTTCGTTGAGACCCTCTTGGAAGCCGGCGGCACCGCGACGGAGGTTCTCGAAGAGGACCGCGGCCGCCTGCTGGACCTCATGTGCGATATGCAGCAGCACCTCTACGGCAGGAGGGTGGCCTTGTGGGGCGATCCGGATCCCGTGATCGCCCTGGCGGAATTCGTTACCGACCTGGGCATGATCCCCAAGGTGGTGATCACGGGGACTCCCGGAAAGCGCTTTGAACGACGGGTGAAAGGCATCCTCAAGAAGACGGCGCCGGAAGCGGTGGTGCGAGCCAACGCGGACCTCTTCTTCCTGCACCAGGTGATCAAGAACGACCCCGTGGACCTGCTCATCGGAAACACCTACGGGAAATACATCGCCCGGGCGGAAGACCTGCCGCTTGTGCGGTTCGGCTGGCCGATCCTCGACCGTGTGGGTCATACGCTTTTCCCGACGGTGGGCTATCGGGGCGGCCTTCACCTGCTCGTTCGCATCGTCAACACCCTGCTGGAACGCAAAGACCGGGACGACCCGGACGAGCGCCTGGAACTGGTTTTGTGAAAGAGTCGTCGAGGAGACGTTATGAACGCAACGATTTTTGAAGAACGAGTGGGACAGATCCATCGAAAGGGCGAAGCGCCCTTTCGGATGGCGTGCAACAAGGAGAGCCTGGCCGGGGCGGTGAGCCAGCGGGCCTGCGTGTTCTGCGGGTCCCGCGTGGTGCTGTACCCCATCACGGATGCGCTGCACCTGGTGCACGGGCCCGTGGGGTGTGCGGTCTACACGTGGGACATTCGCGGCGCGCTGTCTTCGGGGCCCGAACTCCACCGGCTGAGTTTCACCACGGACCTTCAGGAAAAGGACGTGATTTTCGGAGGCGAAGTCAAGCTCCAAGCCGCGCTGACGGAACTCATCGACCGGCATGTTCCTCAAGCGGCCTTCGTTTACTCCACGTGCATCGTGGGACTCATCGGGGACGACCTTGAGGCGGTGTGCCGGGAGGTGAGCGAAGCCAAGGGCATCCCGGTCCTTCCGGTCCTTTCCGAAGGTTTCAAGGGGAACAAGCGATCCGGGTACCGGGCGGCCTGTAACGCGCTGTTCCGGTTGGTGGGGACGGGCGATGCATCGGGGATTTCACCGGTGAGCGTGAACCTGTTGGGGGACTTCAATCTGGCCGGAGAAATCTGGATCGTCCGCCGGTACATGGAGCAACTGGGGGTGGACGTGGTGGCCAACATCACCGGAGACGGGCGGGTGGCGGACATCCGGCGCGCCCACGGCGCCGCCCTCAACGTGGTCCAGTGTTCCGGAGCCACGCTCGATCTGGCCCGGAGGATGGGCGAAGCGTATGACACGCCGTTCATCCAGGTTTCCTACTTCGGAATCGAAGACATGGCGGACGCGCTCTATGCCATCGCCCGCTTTTTCGAACCGAAGGCGCCCGGGATCATGGACCGGGCCCGCCGATTGGTTCGCGAAGAACTGCAGGCCCTCTACCCCAGGCTTCAGTTCTACCGAAAGGCGCTCCAGGGAAAGCGCGCGGCCATTTACGTAGGGGGCGCCTTCAAGGCCTTCTCGCTGGTCCAAGCCTTTCGGCATCTGGGGATGGACGTGGTGCTCGCCGGTTCCCAGACCGGTACGGAAGAGGATTACCGGGAGCTTTACGAAATCACCGATCCCGGGACGATCCTGGTGGACGATTCGAATCCAATGGAACTGTCCGCCTTCATCAAGGAAAAGGACGTCGACCTCTTCGTGGGCGGAGTGAAGGAGCGGCCCATCGCCCACAAGCTCGGTGTCGCCTTCTGCGATCACAATCACGAACGCAAGATCCCACTGGAAGGCTTCGAGGGCATGTTGAACTTTGCGGAAGAAGTGTATCGATCGATAACCAGCCCCGTCTGGCGTTTCGTTCCCCGTCGGGCCGGGCGGGCCCGCGGCGAATCGGTCGCCGCCTGACTGCCGCCGACTTGGACCCTTCGACGGAAAGGGACAGCCATGAAAGCACCCCGATCTTACGTTTCCACGACCAACGCTTGCAAACTGTGTGCGCCCTTGGGAGCGTCGCTCGCCTTTCGCGGTATCGAAGGCGCGGTCCCCCTACTGCACGGGTCCCAAGGGTGCGCCACCTACATGCGGCGCTACCTCATCAGCCACTTCCGGGAACCCGTGGACATCGCGTCGTCGTCGCTCGGCGAAAAGGACGCCGTCTACGGGGGCGGCCCGAATCTCAAACTCGGCATCAAAAACGTCATGGAAAAGGTTCGACCGAAATTGATCGGTGTCGCCACAACCTGCCTCACGGAAACCATCGGCGACGATGTGCCGGGGATCGTCCGGGAGTTCCTGGATGAACTCCGGGCGATGAATCCGGGGTGGGAACTTCCGGAGGTGGTCACGGTGGCGACGCCCAGCTATGCGGGGAGCCACATGGAAGGGTTTCATGGGGCGGTCCGGGCGCTGGTGGAGCGCTTGGCCGGTTCGGAAGCGGTCCCGCGGCGGCCCGCTCCCGCCGTGAACCTCCTGTGCGGCATGGTTTCGCCCGAAGACATCCGGCACCTCAAGGCGATTCTCTCCGCCTTCGGTCTGACCGGTGTTCTCCTTCCGGACATTTCGGACACCCTCGACGGACCCGCCCTGGAAGACTACGAAACGGTCCCTCGAGGCGGGACCCCGGTGGAGGCGGTCCGCGGCATGGACGGCGCCCGCGGGACCGTGGAATTCGGAAGAACCCTCGCCGGACGAGTGACGGCGGGGCGGACGCTGGAAGAACGATTCCGCGTGCCGCTCTTCGGCCTGGGGCTGCCGATAGGGCTTCGCGAGACGGATCGATTCATGGAATCGTTGCAAGAGCTTTCCGGGAAACCGCCGCCGGCGGGCCTTGCGGCCGAACGGGGCCGCCTGGTGGACGCCTACGTAGACGGCCACAAATACGTCGCCGGGAAACGGGCGCTGGTCTACGGTGAAGAAGACCTGGTGGTGGGCCTCACCGCCTTTTTGGCCGAAATCGGCGTCCAGCCCGTTCTGTGCGCTTCCGGAGGGCGCAGCGGCCAGTTGGCCCAGTCGATCGAGGCCGTTACCGGAGACCTTCTTTCCAAACCGCCGCAAGTTGAAGAAGGCATGGACTTCTTCGAGATCGCCGAGACGGCGGGACTCCTCGAACCGGACCTCATCGTGGGGCACAGCAAGGGTTATTCCCTGGCCCGCCATCTGGGCGTATCGCTCATTCGCGTGGGATTCCCCATCCACGATCGGTTCGGCGGCCAACGGCTCCTGCACGTGGGTTACCGCGGAGCGCAAGAGCTGCTGGACCGCATCGTCAACGCGCTTCTCGAACGGCAACAGGAAGCGTCGCCCGTAGGCTACGGATACCTTTGAAGACCCCGCGGCGATATGCGTCCGGCGGTTCCGCCCGTCAAAAACGTTCGTTCCGCGGTAGCCGAATGCTTCACCCGGGACGCTCCCGTGGGGTGACAGCCTCCCCGCTCTAAAATCGCTTTTCACTCGCTGGGGGTTTTGCGGCCGAGACGCCTTGCCGGATAGCGTCGCCCCATGCCAGCGAAACCGGAGACCGACCCATGACAGCTCATCTCGATCGCAGCCGCCATCCGTGCTTCAACGCCGACATGAAGGGCCGCTACGGGCGCATTCACGTTCCGGTGGCGCCCGAGTGCAACATCCAGTGCCGGTACTGCGACCGCAAGAACGACTGCGTGAACGAAAGCCGGCCGGGGGTTTCGAGCGCCGTTCTCTCACCGAGCCAAGCCGAACGCTACGTGCTGGAGGTCTTGGAACGGGAGCCACGGATTGCGGTGCTTGGGATTGCAGGACCCGGCGACCCCTTCGCCAATGCCGAAGAAACCCTGGAGACCCTTCGACGGGTCCGAAACCGCTTTCCGGAGATGCTCCTTTGCGTGGCCACGAACGGACTGGGGCTTCCGCCGCACGTGGACGCCCTGGCGGCCCTCGACGTCTCCCACGTCACCGTCACGGTCAACGCCGTAGATCCCGCAATCGGTGCATCCATCTACCGCTGGGTGCGATGGAACAAGCGCGTGTACCGGGGAACCGAAGCGGCGGCGGTGCTCCTCGACCGCCAGCGGGAAGCCATCGGCGCCCTCAAGGACCTCGGCGTCACGGTCAAGGTGAACACCATCGTCATTCCGGGGATCAACGACACGCACGTGGAAGCGGTCGCGCGGGAAGCGGCCGCTCTCGGCGCGGACATCCTCAATTGCATGCCCATGGTGCCCAACGCGGAAACCCCTTTCGCCTCGATCCCCGAGCCCGATGAAGCGGCCATGGGGAGGATTCGAGCGGCTGCCGCGGTCCACATGCCTCAGATGCGTCATTGCACCCGCTGCCGGGCCGACGCCGTGGGGCTTCTGGGAAGCGACCGGTCCAGCGAATTTCGAAGTTGCCTCAAAAAGTGTTCACAAGTCCCTCCAACGGCGGATCCAGCCGCGCGGCCCTATGTGGCCGTGGCGAGCCAGGAAGGCGTCCTGGTGAACCAACACCTGGCGGAAGCCGTACGGCTTCAGATCTGGGGCCGCGTGGAAGGCGGCTATGCCCTGATGGCGGAGCGCCAGGCGCCGGAACCGGGCGGAGGCCGGCGCCGCTGGCGGGACCTGGCTGCCGCTTTGAACGACTGCCGAGCCGTACTCGCGAGCGGCATGGGCGATTCGCCTCGTGACGTGCTTCGCGAATACGGTATCCTTCCCGTGGTCATGGAAGGATTCATCCGCACGGGCCTCGAAACGATCTTCGAAGGCGGCGACCTCAGGGCGCTCAGGCGGCGGCGTGAGGGCGGAACCTGCGGCCGGGGGAACGCCTGCTCCGGAGACGGCGCGGGATGCCACTGACGCGGCTCGCATCAAGACGCGATTTTCGTCTCGCTCCGGGAGTCGTAGAAAAGATTCGGCGGCGGATCGCCGGAAAGGAGCCGACGGAGGGCGTCCACCATGAGGGCACCCACCACCTGGTTGGTCATGATGACCGAAGGGTCGGGAAGGCGGACGCAGGAGGCGGCGTTTCGCGGGACGGCGCGGGAGCGGCGTTGGGAGACGATGGCGGGAAGGCCCAAAAGGTCAGAAGGCGTCGGATTGCCGGGTTCGGGAACGTAGATCATCACTTGGCCTGTTTCGACCCCCGTGCCGCCGCTGATGAGGATCTTTTGCTGATCGCGGCATTTTTCGCTGATGAGGATGCGGCTTTCGAAGTTGTCCACGCAGTCCATGACGGCGTCCATGGCCGAAAGCTCCGTTTCTTCCGTAAAATCGGCGGGGATGCCCACGGCGCGGGCGTCGAAGGCGTCCGCCAGTTTCCGGGCCAGCGTTTCCGCCTTGTTCCGCCCCACGGCCTCCGCGAAGAACACTTGGCGGTTCAAATTGGTTACGGCCACCTCATCGGCGTCCCAAAAGGTGATGTTCCGGAAACCGGAAGCGGCGAGCCCCAGCCCCACGAAGTTTCCCAGCGCGCCGGCTCCCGCCACGCCGACGTGAAAGGCCGCGGGCGGGGGCTTGGGCGTCGATCGCCGGTAGATCACCAGGGATGCAGAAAGGGACCGCTCCATGAGGACGTTTTTGGTCTCTTCGAGCGCGATGCCGGAAGCGGCCACCGCCAAAACCGGGTCTCCTTCGGGCGCCCAGGGAAACTGGCGGGGCGACAGGGTCGATCGGAGCTCATCCCACTCGCGGCCTTTCCGGTACGTGAACCCGGCGAACCCCGAGGAACCGCCTTCCTCGAAGGTGAAAGCCCGGACCAGGGTTCGGTTTTCGGCGTAAGCCTTTTCGAGAAGCAGCTTGTTGGCGAGTCCGTAGCAGGTGAGGTCCACCAGCACCGGGCACGGGTCGAAAAGAGCGGCCACGGCGGGGTGAGTCACGAAGCCGCGGACGTGAGTGAGCGTGAGATCCGGATTGACGGATCGGGCCAGGCTGACGAACCGCTCGTCCAGGTGCGGGGCGACGACCACCAGGTGGTTGAGCCCCAAGGCGGCGGCCGAAAGCACGTAAAGCGACGCCAGAAGATCGTCGTCGCCGGCGACGCCCACGACGGCCCGGTCCAGGGCTTCCTGATTCCAGCCTTCGATGAGGAGCTGGCGATGGAGGCGGGTGCTGGGGATGCGGCCTTGAGCGGGCATTTCGGGCCTTGGCGCTCGGCGGGTCACAGGCGTTCCATGTGTTCCGGGGGGTCGGCTTTGGGAGGCTGGATCTTCCGGCGGATCTCCTCGCGGAGTTGTTCCTCGTCGAGAGCCGTGAGAAACCGTCCGGTTTCCACCTTTCGGATCGTGGCCTTTTTCTTGTGGATCAGGGTTTCCCCGGTGAGAATGCCCCGGCGTTTGTAAAGGATTTCCTGTTCGTGCCAGCCGTCGTCTCCGACCACCACCGCGTAGCAGAAGCCTCCGTACACCGCTTCGAGGATCCACGCGCTCCGGACCGGGGCATCGGTCACAAGGGTCACGCTTCCTTCCCGCAGGTCCGCTTCCGAATGACTTCCGGAAACCAGAAGGGCCAGGTCTTTGACGGGAATCTCACGCTTGGCGATGGGTTTTCGAACGAGCGAGGTGACGAAATCGAGCACGGTGAGGTGGTTTTCCTCGTCCAGGTCCGAAAAGCGCCGGTAGGCGAGGGATCCGTGGGAATGGATCCAGCCGTTGATGATCCATTCCGCGGGGAGCGCCTCCTGGAACTGGATGATCTTTTCGGCGGCGATCCGGGCGTGTTCGCGGAGGTTCTGTTCGTTGGGCGGAATGCCGACGTCGAGGACGGTTTCCGGTTCATCCCGGGCCGCCAGCAGGAAGCCGTACCATTCGAAGCTTTCTCCGTGGACTTCACGGACCAGTGCGTTGATGCGGAAGGCTTTGTCGACGGCGAACCGCCCCATGGCGATGTCGGTCGGCAGTGTCCCCAACGCGACCTCCCGGGGCTCGTGACGCTCGAGGTCCGAAAGGCGTTTCAGCTTCATCCGAGAACCGCCTTGACGTGCATGCCGGTGATTTCGAATTCCCCGGTGTGGGTGCCGGGGAGCTGGTACATGCTGTCCAGGAGCACCCGGTGAAGGATGCTGGTGAGCCCCCGTGCGCCGATCCCTTCCTTTTCGGCCCTGCGGGCCACTTCCATCACCGCCTCTTCCGTGAACTTGAGGTCGATGTTCCAAACCTTGAAATCGTTGGCGTAGGCTTTCAGCGGGCTGTCTTCGCTCTTCAGGAGGATGTCCTTGAGGTTCTTGGTGGTGAGCGGGTTGTAGACCAGGCGGACCGGGAATCGGCCCATGAGTTGCCGTTCCATCCCGAAGGCCACCAGGTCTTCCGTGAGCAGGTGGTCTTTCCAGCTACCCTTGATGTGGTGCCTGTCCATGCGCTCGCGCACGGTTTGGTCGATGGCTTCAAAGGCGCCGCCCGCGATGAACAGCACGTGCTTGGTGGACAGGTTGATCCGGTCCTTTCCCACTTCGATGGTGTTCTGAACGCCTTCCACCATCTTGAGCAGCCCCTTCTGAACGCCTCTCCCGGAGACGTCTTTGAAATGGGTGCGTTCGGTGGCGATCTTGTCGATTTCGTCCAGGTACACCATCCCCATCTGCGCCACCGCGGACTGACCGCCCGCCGACACCAGAAGATCCACCAGGATGTCGCTGGTGCTCTGACCCACGTAGCCCACTTCGCTGAACTTGGTGAGGTCTTCCACCACGAAGGGGACGCCCACCAAGTTGGACGCGATTTCGCACGTGTAGGTCTTGCCGCACCCGGTGGGGCCAACGATCAGGATGTTGGCCTTGGGAGTGCGGGTGTTCTGAAGGGCGGATTCGATGTCGCCTCCCGCTTCGGCGACGGCCTGCTTGAGGGCGTGCGCCAAGCGCCGGTAATGGAAGGCGATGGCCGTGGCGAGAACCTTCTTTCCCTTTTCCTGTCCGATCACGAACCGGTCCATTTCGGTTTTGAGCTGAGCCGGGGTCTTGTCGAACGCAATGATGTGTTCCACCGTTTCGGCGGTGCGAAGTTCCCGGACATGATCGATTTTCTCCTTGATGCGAACGCGGCTGTAGTCGGAAATGTCGTTATGCATGGTCGTGTCTTTCGTTTCGGCTCCGGTGAGGCGGCGACGGCTCTTTTCGGCCGGTATGCTCCGGCGTGGTCGTCGCGTGTGCGGCCGATGTACAGCAATAAAGCGCCTTGAAGGAACGCCCTTCCAGCGACTCCGGGGAAATCCGCGGGTGGCGCCGGTACAGGGCGTCGCTCCAGAGGATGTCTTCGGGCGTCTCCGCAAAGGGGAGGTAAGGATTCTTCCGGCGCTCCAGGATGGCTGCCACCGTCCGGTAAGAGTCCTCGCCGACCAGGCCGAAAAGCGGATCTCGGCGGCGGGGTGCCGCCGAAGCCGGTTCGGCCGTTCCGGAGCAAGCCCCGGGTTCCGGGCGGAAACGTTCCAGTCGGACGATGAACGCTTCATCCAATCCGTGGACTTGGACCAGCGCGCTCACCCGCGCGAACGCCGAACGCCGGAACGGCTTCTTTTCCCGCCGGTCGATCCGCTGCCTCTGAAGGCGTCGTTTCAGATCCATGTCACACAAAGTCGTTGGTCACCGCCACCGCCCCGGAGGCGATCTTGGGGTGGTCGCGGGAGACCTTCAAATCGTCGAAATCCACCGGCCGGTCGAAAATGGTGGACCGGTCCAGGCTGTGGTAGCCGTTCCGGCGGCGGGCGTTGTAGCCGTAGTAGAGGGCGTTCAGCCCTTCTTCCAGGGCCTCCACGGCGGCCGCGGCGGAAAAGGTCCGCGGCGGCTTGTAGTGACGCAGACAGATGGGCTGGTGCGGTTCCCACCGCCGCAGAAACGGGTGCTTGTAACGCTCCAGAACCACGGGTGTGAGGTCGCGGGTGGATACGGCCACACGGCAGTCCGGAAAGAGATACACCCGGTCGTAGTAGTCCTTCAGCGCATATTCGCCCGTGCGCTTGTAGATCACGTAGTCATGGGACGTTCCGATCCGCTGGAACCCGAACCCATCGATTTCGAGAAAACCTTCCGTCGCGACGCGAAGCAGCACGCCCAAGGCGTCGGGGTCGCCTCCGGCAAGCGCCGTCATCGCCCGCACGGCTTTCCGAAAACCCCCGTGTTCACGGAGGTCCAGCGCGGCCCGAAAAGTCCGGCGGAGATGCCGGCGAAGATCCCGAGCGCTTACCGGCCCATCTGGAACCGAGGGTGGGCCGCCCCGCGGTTCTTCCGCTTCGGGCGCGTTCGGGGAAGTATCCAGGATGGCGAACGCCAAGCGGCGATAGGCTTCCGGAACGCCCCATCGGGACGCCAAACGGTTGAGCAGCGAGGTATCCTCATCCGGTGTTCCATGGAGACGAAGAGGTCGTTTCAGAAAGTGCGGCAGGATTTCGAAGAGGAGGCATCGGAGGTGACCGTCGACGGCCGCCCCCGCCGGTCCCGCGCGCTCCTGCCGGGTTGATGCCCGCACTCTTGCCGCGTCGTCGGGAAAGAGGCTCTCGTAGTGGTCCGAGAGCGAGGCGAGCTGCATCGCCCGCACCCACCATCGGCCCTGAAAACGGCAGACCGGTTCGCCGGAGAACTCCCCCGCGCTCCGGGCCGCTTCCCCTTCGCGGCCGAAAGCCGCCATTTCTTCCGCCGCCTCCGGATCCAAAACGACCGGAAGAAAGATCCAGCCGCCTCTCACCAGCAGCCCGGCCCGTTCGTTCATCTCTTGCCAAAAGGTCACCGTCCTCGCCCCTTACGCTCTTGATCCGCCTTCCTGGGGCTTGACCGCTCGGACCGGAACGTACAGGTACCGCTCCCCTTCCTCGGTTTCCTCCATCCTGGCGTATTCGGTGGCGCGGCCGTCCACTTCGCGGCCCCCCGACAGGAGCTTCCCGCCGACGAGTTGCCGCTGGATGTCTTCCAGCGCCTGCCGCTCTTCAATGGTGAGGTCCTTCCGGTTGAGGGTCCGTTCGACGAGCTGTCGGAGGGTTTTCTCTTCATAGGAGCCCGGCTCGAAGATGTCGATGAGCCCCTCGGAGGCCTGTCCGGCAAGGATTTCGACGACAAGCGGCAGAGCCCGCTCCTCGGCCTTGCCTTTGACTTTGGGTTTCAGTTCGAGTTCGCTCATGAAATCGTCTCTCCTCGGTGCTTCACGATCGAAGCGCTCGCTTGCCCGCCGGGCCGCCCGGAGGGCGCGGCGGGTTTCCCAACAAGGAGGCCCTAACGGTGCCACGGGTCGATCGGATCCACGTTTCGATTAATTCTGACCAGTTACGTTTCGGAAGTCAAAAAAGAGATGTTTTTCACAAGCCGGCGGTGAAGAAGCCCCGGGCCTTCCTTCAGGGCGGGAAGGCCCGGGGCGGCGGGGGAAGCGTGCGGGGTGCCGGGTGGAGCGGACTCTGTGATCGGCGAACCCCAATCCGCCTCGGGGCGGCCGATGGTTTCCTCTCCTTACGAACGGGATTCCACCGGCTTGGTCCTCATGGCGTAGCCCGGCGTTGGGGCGCCGGGGACAAAGGGAGAGCCGCCGTGCTGGGTCACCAGAGCGAAGTCGGGGTAGGCGCTTTCTCCGTGTTCGCCGAGGTCCAGGCCTTCCAGTTCTTCTTCGGGGGACACGCGGAGTCCGATGGTGGCGTGGATCGCCCGAAACAGGAGGTACGCGGTGGGAAAGGTCCACAAGAAGGCCGCTGCGGCGCCCAGGGCCTGCACACCCAACTGGGAGATGCTGAACCCTTCGATGTTGAAAATGGCCGCCGAAAGGGTCCCCCAGACGCCGCAGACGCCGTGGACGGAAACGGCCCCCACCGGGTCGTCCACGCGTATCCGGTCGAAAAAGAGCACCGAAAGGACCACCAGGATGCCGGCAATGCAACCGATGATCACCGCGCTTGCGGGACTCACGTTGTTGCAGGGGGCCGTGATGCCCACGAGGCCTGCCAGTGCGCCGTTCAGGGCCATGGAAAGGTCCGGCTTCTTGGCGATGGACCAGATGGCGATGAGGGCGCCCATGGAACCGGCGGCCGCCGCCAGGTTGGTGTTCACGAAAATCCACGCGATGTCCTTGACGCCGGCGGTGGTGGATCCGGGGTTGAACCCGAACCAGCCCAGCCAGAGGATGAAGACGCCGAGCCCGGCGAGCGGCAGGTTGTGACCGGGGATGGCTCGAGGCCGCCCTTTGGCGTCGTATTTGCCGATGCGGGGGCCGAGGACCAGGGTGCCGGCCAAAGCGGCCCAGCCGCCCACCGAATGGACCACCGTCGAACCGGCGAAGTCGATGAAGCCGAGTCCTTCGAGCCAGCCGTTTCCGTTGAGGAGGCTTCCCCAGGCCCAGCCGCCGAAGATGGGATAGATGACGGCGCTGATGACGAAGCTGTAGGCGAGATATCCGACGAACTTGGTCCGTTCCGCCATGGCTCCGGAGACGATGGTGGCGGCTGTGGCGCAGAAGACCACCTGGAACATCCAGAAGGCGAGCACCCACGGGTCGCCGCCCGGCGCCCAATCGGAAAGGAAAAAGCCCGAGGTGCCGATCCAGCCGCCCGCCGAGGCGCCGAACATCAGTCCGAATCCGACGGCCCAGAAGCCGATGGTGCCGATGGAGAAATCCATGAGGTTTTTCATCATGATGTTCACGGCGTTCTTGGCCCGGGTGAATCCGGCTTCCACCATGGCGAATCCGGCCTGCATGAAGAAAACGAGGGCCGCAGCCACCAGCGTCCACACGTAGTCCAGGTGCGTCTGGACGTCCGCCGCCGTCGGATCTTCCGCCCATGCAAGAAGCGGGGCTGCGATGAGAAAGAATGCCGCGGGAAAGAGTGTTCGTAGCCGAACCATGATCTTCGCTCCTTTTCTGTCTGTTCGCCGAAACGGCGTTGAAGGGGGGGTTCTGGGGATCCGGATCGCTGTCCATTCTCTGTCGGACAAGCTCCTAGAGGGCCTGAACGCCCTTTTCGCCCGTCCGGATACGAAGGGCGTCGTCCACCTTGGAAAGAAAGATCTTGCCGTCGCCGATCTTTCCGGTGAAGGCGGATTCTCGGACGGCTTCCACCACCTCGCCCACCTTGCCGTCGTCCACCACGATGGTGAGAAGCAACTTGGGCACGAAGTCCACGCGGTATTCGGCGCCCCGGTAAAGTTCCACGTGGCCTTTCTGGCGGCCGAATCCCTTGACTTCGGTGACCGTCATGCCCTGGATGTCGTGGTGCATGAGCGCTTCCTGGATGTCCGCGAGCCGAAAGGGTTTTACGATCGCTTCGATTTTGACCATCACCTGACCTCCTTTGCGTTCGTTGGTTGGAGCCATCCTGGAGCAAGGACCTTGCCAGGGAGGCATGCGTATTGCTAAGCTATGGACATAACGACATAAAAGATGCCGCATCGGCTTGCTTCTTTCGAAACATTGCCGCCTTCGGATACGTTTTTGTGCCGTCCGGCGATGGATCGGCCCGCAGGGGACACGATTTTGTACCGGAACGGGAGCGGCGGCGGTGAAGGACGTGGGTTGAGCGGTTCGAGGGCGGGGCGTCTCGGAGCGCGTGCACGGAGGTGAGCCCCCTGTCCATGGACGATGGCGCCTTAACATCGCCCGTGACCTGTGTTAGGTTCGGGCTGCGCCGTGAACGGGTCCGCCGTGGCGGTTCGGCGGCACCGCGGGGCTGCGGAAGGAAGCTTTGGGAAAGATGGTCAAAGGAAGGCAATCCATTGCGGTGCCCGAGCTGCTTCGGGAGTCTCCCGAGGGTTTGCAGGAAGGGGTTCGCGGCTATCAGCGGGCGATGGCGGAAGCCCTCGCGGAAAACGCCCGGCTGGTGGATGCGGGCAAGTGGCGGGAGGAACGGGTGCTCCCCGCCCAGTTCTTCCGGAACTATGAAAAGGCGTTGCAGTTCTTCGACGAATCCACCCGCTTTATCCTTGGGCATTTGAGGCGTTCCGGCTACAATGTGACCTGCGCGATGGGTTGCTCGCGCTGCTGCCGCCAGATTCCGCTGGGCGTGGAAGGTGTCGAGATTCTCTACCTTTACTTCGGGCTCCAGCAGACAGGACTCCACGATCGTTTTTTCCGCAGGGCGCTGGAACGCGAGGAGCTCTGGGCGGAAGTCTGCCGCTGGCGGGATGTGGGTGAAGCTGCGGAAGATGGGCCGGGGGCGGAACAGGAAGCCTATCTTTTCCATTACTGCCGGCATGAGGAGCCCTGTCCGTTCTTGGAAGGGGATCTGTGCCGGGCGTACCTTTACCGCCCGATCGCGTGCCGCATGCACTTCAGCCTTTCGGCGCCTTACCTTTGCGGATCTTCGATGCTGGAAAGCGAGGAGGCGCTTCAGATCAATCTGGAGCCGGGTGAACGGGTCTGGGACGCGCTGGAGACGTTGAGCGGGGTCTTGGGGCTGCAACTGTCCGACCGGCTGGTGTGCGGTTTTCTGGAATTCGTGGTGAACCACATGCGGTTTGCAGACATTCAAGAAGCGGAGTCATGAAAAAAGACGGGATTCGGTGGGAGACCCCCCAGGAGGCTTTGAGCAGCGAGGGATTCAGGCCTCTGGTGGAAGCCCCGTTTCTGAGGCTTCCCAGGCCGCACTTGGACGACAACACCGCGGACCTGGACCGGCTGGAACGGGCGCTGGCCCAGCGGGGCGTGGCGCCTTTGAGGTTCGATCCCCGGACCTTGGGCGAGATGGCGGGAAAGGTTCGCGAAGGCGATTTCGAAGTCTGCCCGGTGGTGGGCCGAGAGGGGGACGGGTGGGCGTTGATCGATGTGGTTCCGGGGGCGTCGCCTGGAGACGTCCTGGGGTTCGCCCTGGATTGCGGCACCAGCCGTCTGGCGTTTTACCTGGTGGATCTTGCCTCGGGGAAGCGGCTGGCGGAACGCTCCGTCGCCAATCCGCAAATCCCCTTCGGGGAAGACATACTCACCCGGATTGTCCATGCCCGCCGGCGGGACCGGCTGGAAGCCCTGCAGCGGTGCCTGATCGATGCCTGCAATGAAACCACGGCGGCCCTACTTTCCGAACAGGGCCGTTCGCCGTCCGACGTCTACGCCTTCACGGTGGCGGGAAACACGACCATGAGCCATTTCTTCCTGGGGCTCGACCCGGCGAACCTCTGCAGGGAGCCATACATCCCGGTCGCCAATCATTTTCCCTTCTATCGCGCGGAGGATTTGGGTCTCGCCATTCATCCCCGAGCCCTGGTCTACGTGTTTCCCAACGTGGGCTCCTATTTCGGCGGGGACCTGATCGCCGGGATCGTCGCCTGCGGCTTGCATCACCGGGACGATCTTTCCATGCTGGTGGACGTGGGGACCAACGCGGAAGTGGTTCTCGGCAACCGGGACTGGCTCATCGCCTGCGCCGGGGCGGCGGGCCCCGCGCTGGAAGGCGGTGTGGTGGAACGCGGCATGATGGCGGCGCCGGGAGCCATCGACTGGATCCGGATCGATCCCGGTTCGCTGGAGCCCACGTACCGGGTCATAAGCGGCGGAAAGCCGGTCGGGATCTGCGGGTCGGGCCTCATCGACCTGGTGGCGGAAATGTTCATGGCCGGGATCCTCACCATCCAGGGCAAGATCAACACGCGGCTCCGATCCCCCCGGATCGTGGAACTTCCCGATGGGCCGGCCTACATCGTCGCCTTCGCCGGCGACACCGCGGACGGGAGGGATCTGGCGGTTTCCGAGGTGGACATCGGGATCCTGCTCAAGTCGAAGGCCGCCATGTACACGATCCTGAACGTGATCACCCGGAAGGTGGGGGTGAGCCTGCAGGACGTGAAGCACATCTTCATCGCCGGGACTTTCGGCAACCACATCGATCCGGCCATGGCCATCCGGATCGGCATGCTGCCCGACCTCCCCCTCGATACCTACCAAGGGGTCGGAAACACCGCCGGAGAAGGTGCCGCGATGCTCCTGCTGGACCGGGAACTCCTGGAAGCCGTCGAGAAGGTCAGGACCCGGATCACGTACATCGAACTGAACGTCAACATGGAACTCATGAACGAATTTCGGGGCGCGACGTTTCTGCCTCACACGGACCCGCGGCTGTTCCCTTCGGTGAAGATTCCTGAAAGAGCCCTGGGCCGTGGCGCCTTGAGGGAGGAGCGGCCGCATGGGGGCCCGTGACGGGGTTTCGAAATCGGGGCGCCGGTATCCTTTTCCGGGCCTTCGAGGAATTCAGGTCCTCGTGTGGCTCCTGGTGGCGGTGAACCTGGGGCTGGCGTATGCCATTGTGTTTTCCCCTTCGGGCATCTGGGGTTACCGGAACAAGCGAAGCCAGGTCGTTGAACTGGAAGCCCTCCACGCCGCCCTGGCCGGCGAAAACCGGCGACTCTTTCACAAGATCCAACGCCTTCGAAACGATCCGGCCTTCCAGGAAAAGATGGTGCGAGAGGAACTGGGGTGGGTTGCCGGCGACGAACTGGTCTTTTTCTTCCTCGACGGCGCGGGAGAAGTCAAAAACCGGGAAAATCCTTGACCCTTTTCTCGGGACTGTGATAACTACAGCGTTTCCAAAAACCATACTCCTTGCTCCGATCCCCATGTGGAGAGGGGCTGCAGACCCGAAAGGAGGACCTGCCGAATGTTCAAGCGAAAGTACGAGTGTTTTTTTATCCTGGAACCGGAGCTTTCCGAGGAAAACCTGGCCGGTGTCGGCGACAAGCTCAAGGGCGTCGTGGAAACCAACGGCGGGACGGTGGTGAGCTACGTCCCCTGGGGGAAGAAGAAGCTGGCCTATCCGGTCAAGAAGCGCAATTACGGCCATTACGTGCTCATGGAATTCGCTTCCGATCCCGAGCTGGTCATGGAACTGGAACGGAACATGCGCCTGGACGAACGCGTGCTCAAGTTCATCACCGTGAAGGTGGACGAAAAATGGGATCCTGAAAAGGAAGTGAGCGCCCCGAAGAGCGCCCCGGTTCCGAGCGACGAAGAGGAAGAGGCTTCCCGGGAGGAATCCGAAGAAGGGGAGGCAGACGAGGGCGAGGAGGAAGAGGAAGAGTGAACCTTTTTCTCCGCGCGTTCACTTTTTGGGGAGGCTCCAGCGCTGAGCCTGACCCCGTGTTTGAGCTGAGGGAGGAATCGTAGAATGGCCGTGAAGCGTAGAAGACGACGAGTGTTTCGGCGCCGGCGGGTTTGCCGTTTCTGTGCCGACAGCAGCCTGAAGATCGATTACAAGGACCCCCGGAGCCTCCGCTATTTCATGACCGAACGGGGGAAAATCATCCCCCGACGGATTTCGGACAACTGCGCCAAGCACCAGCGCGAACTGACGCTCGCCATCAAGCGGGCCCGCCAGATCGCCCTGCTGCCTTATACGGTGGGGCACCAGATCTAGGAGCGTGCCCGACAAGGAAACGATAGCGATGGGTGTCCGTGGTGGAGCGGCCTTGGCCGCGATCAGGGCCACCGGGAAGTCGGCTCCTGCCAGCGACCGAAAGCCGTTCCCCTTCGCACGGTAAAGAGAAGGATTCGTAGTGTTGCGCCGAGCGTTAAAGAGCTGCGCTACGGTGGGCAAGGCGATCGGTTCATGGTCGTGCAGCCTCATGGGAACCGGTTCGGGGCCGGTCGAGATTGTTAAATCACGATGGATGTGACCACCGGGCAGGACGGAGGACGTGAATTCGGCAGCCCCATGACTCCCAAGGACCTTGCGGTCGGAGTGGGATCGACCCTTGCCCTTTATCTGAGCGGGCTTTGGATGCCCCTCATGGGCCTTTTCCTGACGGTCATCACCCCGCTGCCGACGCTCGTGGGAGTCTACCGGTGGGGGCGCCCGGCCGGCTACCTGATTCCCGCCGCAGCGGCGCTCATCGGGTTCACCGTGCTCCTGGTCCTGGGTTTTCCCCGGGCCTGTGTATACCTGGGGGAACTGCTGCTGCTCGGAGTGTTTCTGGCCGGCGGCATGCGGCGGCGGGGGGACGTGGGGCGCATCGTGGGGGAAGCGAGCCTCAAGATCTTCGCGCTTGGCGCCGTGGTCTTCTGGCTCATGCACCTTCGCGGCGGCGCCTCGTTCGGGGATTCTCTGGAACAGAAGCTGCTACCGGCGCTCAGGGAAATCTTGGAAGAACTGGATGCGGGCGCCGGGGTGAGCCGGGAAGAACTGGCGTCGGTGATTGGCACGCTGGTGGCCATGCTGCCGGGGACGGTCTTCGCCACCACGGTGATGGTTTCGTGGTTCAACCTGCTCCTGGCCCGCCGGTTCTGCAGGACCCGCGGTGTGGCGCTTCCACCCTGGAAGCCGTGGTCCCAGTGGAAATCGCCCGAGGTGCTGGTCTGGGCGGTGATCGGTTCGGGGTTCGCCCTGCTGCTTCCAGCATCCACCGGAAGGATCTGGGCCGCGAACCTCCTGATCGCCCTGGGAGCGGTGTATCTGCTCCACGGTTTCGCCGTCGTGGTTTTTTATTGCGACCGGTGGCGGCTGCCGCCCCTTTTCAGGGGCATCGCCTACGCCGTGGTGTTCCTGCAGCAGGTGGTGAGCCTGGCGGTGGTGCTGCTGGGTCTTTTCGATACGTGGTTTGATTTCAGACGTCTTTCGGGCCCCAAGGCTTCGGAGGGAGCGTGAGGCCTGCCGGGTGGCGGGGTTCCGCCTTTGGGCGGTTGAGAAATGCCGGAAGACCGCGGCTTCGGGCCCCCGGACGCTCCGGGCGGGAAGTGAAGCAGTGAAGTGAATAAGGAGAACACGTCATGCAGGTGATTCTTACGGAAAACATGCCGTCGCTCGGACGGATCGGCGACATCGTCAAGGTCAAACCGGGCTATGCCAGGAACTACCTGTTCCCCAAGGGGCTGGCCCTGGAAGCTTCCGGAAGGAACCTCCGGGAACTGGAACACCACAAGCGGATCCTGGCTCAGAAACGGGAAAAATACCTCCTGGAAATGCGCTCCGTCGCGGAGAAGCTGAACGGTGTCAAGCTGGTGTTTCACCGCAAGGTGGTGGAAGAAGACAAGCTCTACGGCTCCGTGAACGCCGCGGACATTCTGAAGGCGCTGGAAGACAAGGGCTTCGACCTGGACCGGAAGGCGGTGACGCTGGAGCAGCCTCTCAAGAAACTGGGCGAATTTCCCGTCGCCGTCCGGCTGGAGGCGGGGCTTTCCGCTACGGTGAAGGTGTGTGTCGAAGCCGAGGCGTAGCCCATGAACGCCCTTCCCGACGAACTCAGAAAGGTGCCGCCCCACCAGAACGAAGCGGAACAGTCGCTTCTCGGCGGTATTCTGCTCGACAACAGCGGGCTGGCTGCGGCCCTGGAGGTGCTCAAGGGCCATGAGTTCTACCGGGACGCCCATCGGACGATCTTTCGAGCCATCCAGGATCTCTTTGAACGGAACGAACCGGTCGACTTGATCACGGTGACCGGGCTTTTGAAGGAACGGGAGCAGCTGGAGGCGGTCGGGGGAGCGGCTTACCTGGCCGCTTTGATGGAGATCGTTCCTTCAGCGGCCAACGTTTCCACCTACGCCAAGATCATCAGCGAAAAGGCGATCCTGCGGCGTCTGATCCAGGTGGCGGGGGAAATCATTTCCTGGTGCTACGGGAGCGGGCTGAGCGGCGACGAGGTGCTGGACAAGGCCGAGGCCGCCATCTTCGCCATCACCGAACAGCGGGTTCGAAGCAGTTATTTTCCCATCAAGGACGTGGTGAAGGAGACCATCCGGGTCATCGAATCCCTCCAGGGAACCCGGGAAATGGTGACCGGTGTTCCCACGCATTTCGTGGACCTGGACAAGCTGACTTCGGGCTTCCAGCCGTCCGATCTTATCATCATCGCCGCCCGGCCCAGCATGGGAAAGACCGCCCTGGCGCTCAACATCGCCCGCAACGCGGCCCTCGAAAGCAGTGTTCCCGTGGCCGTCTTTTCCTTGGAAATGAGCAAGGAACAGCTCGCCATGCGGCTCCTTTGCGCCGAAGCCCGGGTGGATTCCCAGAAAATCCGGAGCGGCTTTTTGAGCCAGCAGGACTGTGCCAAGCTCATCACTTCGGCGGGCCGTTTCATGAGCGCGCCCATCTTCATCGACGACACCCCGGCCATCACGCCCCTGGAACTTCGGGCCAAGGCGCGGCGCCTGAAATCGGACCAGGGGCTGGGGCTGGTGATCGTGGATTACCTGCAGCTCATGAGGGTCCGAGACAACGCGGAACGGCGGGAATTGGAGATTTCTGAAATCTCGCGGTCGCTCAAGGCCCTGGCCAAGGAACTCAACGTCCCGGTGGTGGCCCTTTCCCAGCTGAACCGAAAAGTGGAAGAACGCCACGACAAACGGCCGCTCCTTTCGGACCTCCGGGAATCGGGCGCCATCGAACAGGACGCGGACGTGATCGCCTTCATCTATCGCGACGAAGTGTACAACAAGGATTCCAAGGACAAGGGCACCGCTGAGGTGCTGATTCGCAAGCAGCGAAACGGCCCGACGGGCGACGTGAGACTGGCGTACATCGACAGCTACACCAAGTTCGAAAACCTGGCGCGGGCTGTCGCCTGAGAGGACAAGAAGCCTTGAAGCGAGTGAACCATCCGCAGGTGGGGGAGCGGGCCGCTTCCCTGGTCGAAGCCTGCTGGGATCCCGGCGTGGAGACTCTGGGGCGAACCGATCTGGAAGTCCTTCAGCTGGAAAGACTCCGCCGTACGGTCCGGCGGGCGGCGCGATCCCCCTTCTATGGGGCAAGGGCCCGGCAATACGGGAGCGATGGGGAGCGGATCGAAAGCTTGGAAGACTTCCGCAAGCTGCCCTTCACGACCAAGCAGGACCTGCGCGATGCCTATCCCTACGGGTTTCTTTGCGTGGAACGCCAACACCTGGTGCGGCTGCACGTCTCTTCCGGGACCACCGGGCAGGCCACCGCCATCTTTTATACGCGCCAGGACATCGACCGCTGGGCGGACCTCATGGCTCGGTGCCTTTACATGACCGGTGCGCGCCCCGGGGACACCTTCCAAAACCTTTCCGGCTACGGCCTGTTTACCGGCGGCTTGGGCTTCCACTACGGCGCGGAACGGCTGGGGCTCCTCACCATCCCCGCCGGAGCCGGAAACAGCAGGCGCCAGGTCCAGCTCATGCGCGACTTCGCTACGACGGTCATTCACATCATTCCCAGCTTCGCGCTGCGCCTCATGGACGTGATGACGGAAATGGGTGTGGACCCCCGGCGGGACCTCCAGTTGAAAATCGCCTGCATGGGGGCGGAACCCTATTCCGAGGAGGTGCGGCGTCGGGTGGAGGCGTTTTTCGGGGTCGAGGTGTACAACAGCTACGGCCTTTCGGAGATGAACGGCCCGGGGGTGGCCTTTGAATGTCCTGCCCGGAACGGGCTCCACATCTGGGAAGACGCGTACCTGGTGGAAATCGTGGATCCGGCGACCCTGGAACCGGTTCCGGACGGCATGTTGGGCGAACTGGTTCTCACAACCCTGGACCGCGAAGGCATGCCGTTGCTGCGATACCGCACCAAGGACCTCACCCGCGTCCTTCCCGGCGACTGCCCATGCGGCCGGGTCCACCGGCGCCTGGACCGCATCCAGGGTCGTTCCGACGACATGTTCATCATCAAGGGCGTCAACATCTTTCCGGTCCAGGTGGAACAAGTGCTCATGAGTATCCCCGAAGTGGGGTCCAACTACCGGATCGTGCTGGACCGCGAAAACAACATCGACACCATGACCGTCCAGGTGGAGGTGACCGACCGGATTTTCGTGGAAGACATGCGCCACCTGCAGCGGATCCAGAAGAAGATCACCCGGGACTTGAAAGGCGAGCTTCTGGTGACGCCTCGGGTGGAACTGGTGGAACCCCAGTCGCTTCCCCGAAACGAAGGCAAGGCCGTCCGTCTGGTGGATCATCGCCATCCCTACGACGCGTGACCGATGCCCCTACCTTTTTCCATGTGTTCGCTATAAAATCAAAAAAAGCAGGAGACCCGAAAGGGCGGGTCGTTTTGCCCGTGGCCCTGGACACGATAAGGAGGTTACAGGCTATCGGTAAGGTATACGGTCAGATCAACGGCATCAAGAGCCAGGTTAGGAAACGCATCGAGAATCTCTACCGCCGCCGGATCGTACCCGAAACCGTCGTGTCGCCGGAGGTGGGCAGGGACCTGGCGCGTTTTTCGTTCGAGGCGGGACGCCAGATCGGGGTGATGGTGGCTCGCGACGGGACGGTGGAGATGGTCCTGGTGGGAGGGCCGAACTCGATTTACATTCCGGACCTTCCCAAGAGCCGCGGCGGCCGGGGCCGGTTGCGCGGCCTGCGCTTCGTTCACACCCACCTCAAGGAAGAACCCCTGAACCAGGACGACCTGATGGACCTCATCTTCCTGCGGCTGGACTGCATTGCGGCCGTTCGGGTGGATGAACGCGGCGGGGCCAGGGAAGTGGAAATCGCCCACATCTTTCCGGGGCGCCACGGGGAGCATTCCGGGTGGGAAATCCTCCCTCCGGAACCCTGCGCGGACCCGAGGACCGATTTCCTGCAACTCATCGGTTCCCTGGAAGACGAACTGGAAAAGAACCGCCGGGCCGAATCCGTGGAAACCCGTAAAGACCGGGCGATTCTGGTGAGTGTCGCCGGTTCCGAGCGCCGGGAGGTCCGGGCGTCCATGAGCGAGCTGGAAGAATTGGCGCGGGCCGCCGGCATCACGGTGGCGGAAACCATCATCCAGCGGCAGCGGCAGGTCAACCCCAAGTACCTGATCGGCAAAGGAAAATTGGGCGAAATCATGGTGGCGGCGCTCCAGCACGGGGTGGACCTCCTCATCTTCGACCAGGAACTGAACCCGTCCCAGGTGCGCGCCATCACCGATACGACGGAACTTCGCGTCATCGACCGCACCCAGCTCATCCTGGACATTTTCGCGCAGAGGGCTCAGAGCCGGGAAGGGAAGATCCAGGTGGAAATGGCGCAGCTCAAGTACCTGCTGCCGCGCCTCGGCGTGAAAGACGATGCTCTTTCGAGGCTCCGCGGCGGGATCGGGGTGCGGGGTCCCGGGGAGACGAAGCTCGAGATCAACCGGCGGCGCATCAAGGACCGGATCGCCCATCTGGACCGGGAATTGACCGCGGTCCGCAAAAACCGTTCGCAGCGGCGTTCGAGGCGGCTCCGGAACGAGCTGCCCATCATTTCCATCGTGGGCTACACCAACGCCGGCAAATCGACGCTCCTCAACACGCTCACCCAAAGCCGGGTGTTCGTGGAGGATCAGCTTTTCGCCACGCTGGACCCCACCAGCCGGCGACTGCGGTTTCCGCGGGACCTGGAAGTGATCGTGACCGACACCGTCGGGTTCATCCGCGATCTCCCTTCGGATCTTCTGGAAGCCTTCGCCGCCACGCTGGAAGAACTCCACGACGCCGATCTGCTGCTCCACGTGGTGGATGTGAGCAGCCCTCAGTGCGAAGAGCACATCCGGTCCGTGGAAGACGTCTTGGAACAGCTGGGGCTCCAGCGGAAGCCCATCCTGCTTGCCCTCAACAAAATGGACCGGCTGAGCGGCGAAGAAGTGGCGCGGGCGGTCAGAAGATTCGGCGGTGTTCCCATTTCGGCGCTTTCCACCGAGACGTTGCGGCCTCTCATTGCGGCCTTGGAGGACCGGGTGGAGCGGCTGGTGATCGAAGAGGCTCCCGAGGCCGCAGCAGAGGACTCCCCGGAGGAAAGTGGGGCGGCGGCGGAAGAGGTGGCAGCGGGCGAACCCTTGGTCCTTTAGGAGCCGGCTTGCCAGCGATCCGCGTCTTTCATGAGCTTGTTTTTGGACAAGCTCTAACCCGAAGCGGCCATCCTGACGTCTTTCCCGGACAGGATCTCGCGCGCTCTGGCTATATCCTTCCGGATTTGCGCCATGAGCGGTTCCGGTCCCGTGAATTTCATTTCGTCGCGAAGTCGTTCGATGAAGCGCACGGTGAGGGTGTTCCCGTACAGGTCGCCTGTGAAGTCCAGGATGTGGACCTCCAGGGAAGGTTCGGAGTCTCCGAAGGTGGGGTTGTACCCAAAATTGGCGGCGCCGCCGAAGATCTCCCCGCCCCGTTCCACTTCCACCACGTAGACGCCCGGTTTCGGCGGAACCTGGTCGACGATCTTGATGTTGGCGGTGGGAAAGCCGAGAAGCCGTCCGCCCCGTGCACGACCTCTCACCACGGTTCCGCTGATCTCGTAGGGGCGCCCCAGGAGGGTCCCCGCTTCGTGGAGTCGGCCGTCCTGGATGAGGTTCCGGATGGCGGTGCTGCTCACCAGCCTGCCGCCCAGCTGGATGGCGGACACCGTGTCCACACCGAAACCGTAGCGCGTTCCCAGGTCTCTCAGGAGTGCGATGTCGCCTTCACGGTTCCTGCCGAACCGGTAGTCGTAGCCCACCACCATCATGCGGGTGCCGATGCGGTCCACCAGAAGATCCTTGACGAAATCGTGGGCCGAGATCCGGGCGAACTCCCTGCTGAACGGAATCACCACGGCGGCGTCGATCCCGCTGGCGGCGATGAGTTCGAGTTTCCGCCGGGCCGTGGTGATGAAACGGGGGCTGTTCTGCGGTGACAGCACCTGCATGGGGTGAGGGTCGAAGGTGATCACCACCGACTGTCCCCGAAGTCTTCGGGCCCATTCCCTCACGCGGGCGAAAAGGGCCTGGTGGCCCTGGTGGACGCCGTCGAAATTTCCGATGGTGACAGCCGGGTTGTTGAGTGATTTAGACAGGTTGGTTATATTCTTGATGAGTTCCATGGTCCGCCTTGGAGCCTCCGTCCATCGAAAATTGAACTTGACACTCAAAGGATCTTAACATAAGGTACACCCGCTTTGAATGCAATGGTTTTCCTTATCCGAGCCGAAGTGGCGGAATTGGTAGACGCGCTAGATTCAGGATCTAGTGGGCAATAGGCCTGTCGGGGTTCGAGTCCCCGCTTCGGCACCAGGACAGTCAAGGGCCCAGGGGATCATCCCCTCGGGCCCTTTCTTCTTTACACCCGCTCAACCTGTCGTATGTTATGGATGAGTGCGGGTGCCTCCGGGTGGGCCGTGTGTTCTTGCGTTTCACGCGAGGTGCTGGAACGAACGTCGACAGGGAGGAAAAAATGATGACGCGTTATCTCATGGCCGTTTTGCTGGCCGTGACCCTCGGTTCATCGGGTTGCAGCAAGGAGTTTTGGGGCGGCGGCGCAGCGGGAGTCCTCGGAACGGGTGCCGCCTATGAGATTCAGACCAAGCGCCAGATGGACCAATTGGAAGAGGACTACAGGAGCGGAAAGATCACCAAGGAAGAATACGAAATCCGGAAGGACCAGATCCGAAAGGGGTCCATCTTTTACTGAAAATGGAGCCATTGAAGCCGTGCAGGGCGGCGGTGACCTGTGCCGACGTCGCATGACCACATTCTCCCTCCCTTTTCCTGAACAGGAGCCCGCATGACAACCTTCAGGGACACCGTCGAGTTGGTCGGACTCGTGGTGGACGGGGTGGGTGTGGCCGTCATCGTCTTCGGCCTCATCGTCGCCACCGCGCGTTTCGTTGTGATCGCCCGAAAAGTCGCCGATCCCTACCGCTCGCTCCGCCAGGATCTCGGCCGCGGCATCCTGCTCGGCCTGGAATTTCTCATCGCCGCCGACATCATCCGAACCGTTGCCGTGACCCCCACCCTCGACGGAGTTGTTGTTCTCGGCCTCATCGTTCTGATCCGGACTTTTCTCAGCATGGCCCTCCAGGTGGAAATCGAAGGCCGCTGGCCCTGGCAGCCGAAGGAGTAGTCCGGGGGACACGCCCGGAACAAAAGAACGTCCGTCCCCCAAAGAAGCCATCGGCAAGGGGCCTCCAAGGACAACGATCTTAATTCGTGAGATTGCGTCTATACATAAAACTATCATACCCAGATATCCTATTGAATTTAATTCGCTTTTATGCTATATCGTCTCCTGTCGGATCTTCACCCGGCAGGTGCACTCATGAAAAGAATCGAGATGGAACCATCTTCGAAAGCCTTCACCAGCGGGCACTCGGGCCTGGTCCTCGTGGG